>JAESFX010000210.1_pt1 | contig 46685 bp, 52 predicted proteins | sample 9269501 | NCBI WGS metagenome assembly JAESFX01 (sample SAMN14515570, study PRJNA621655) | algae metagenome | isolation source: Desmonostoc geniculatum HA4340-LM1 and co-occurring heterotrophs from cave... | place: USA: Maniniholo cave, Kauai, Hawaii | collected 2009-07-28
AACCGACTCCTTTGTTTTGTAGCTCTGATTTGGTATTTTAATGGGTGTTTCACAAACTCCATTATTTCCAAATTAATCTACGTAGAAGCAAAGCGACGTCGGTTTCGTTCATTATAACTATTTGGTGGATTTCCGCACATTCTACGCGGTTTTGATGTCATTAAGGTCGTCTGTGTCCGTTACAATTTGTACAGGTCCTATTATTGCGAAATAACGACTGTGGTGTCCGTTACGATCAACGACGACTTCACTGTGCTGCCCTCCTCAATCAATCGAGCATGCTTCTGATATGCGCCGCGATCCGATGCCCGTGGAAACGGCCCGATTCGATAAAGATTTCGTTCGCCTCGTGCCGGGAAGCAACGACGCCGGCCAGATAGATGCCGGGTACGTTGGTCTCCATCGTCTCTTCGTTGAACGTAGGATAACCTTCCGCTTCCATTGTTACGCCGGCAGAAGTCAAGAAATGCCGATCCGGCTGGAAGCCGGTTAACGCAAGCACGAAGTCGTTGGCTACCTCTGTCAGGCCATCCGACGTCTCGATCGTAATCGTGCGAGGTTTAATCTCGACGACTCTGGAGCCGAAACGAAAATCGATCGCGCCTTTCTCGACTTTGTTCTCGATCGTTGGACGGACCCATGGCTTGATGCTGCGCGAGTATTCAGCGCCACGATATACGATCGTGACGCGAGCTCCGACCCGCTCCAGCTCAAGCGCCGCGTCGATGGCGGAATTGCGGCCGCCGATGATGGCGACCTCCATGCCGATGTAAGGGTGAGCCTCGCGGAAGAAATGGCTGACCTTCTCCGAGGTTTCGCCGGGAATGCCGAGCAGATTGGGATGATCGAAGTAGCCGGTAGCGATGACGACATTTTCGCATGAATACGCGATCGGGTCGCCAAATCGGTCATTCCCGCCGAGAAGGAAACTGCCGTCCTCGTTTTTGACGATGGAAGTAATCGCTTCGTAAGGCTTAATGCGAAGTCCGTGCCGCTGGGCGGCCGTCCGATAATAATGGAGAGCTTCGATGCGCGACGGTTTCTCGTTAGCCGACGTGAAGGGGATATCGCCGATCTCGAGCCGATCCGCCGTGCTGAAAAAGTCCATGTACGTCGGATATTGCGAAATGGAATAGGCGATGTTGCGTTTTTCGATGACCAGCGGATTCAAGCCGGCCCGTTGCAGCTCGATGGCCGCGGCAAGCCCGCAAGGACCCGCGCCGATGATGGTGGCGGACTCCGTAATCATGTTGAATGACCTCCTGAATAAAAAACGTCCGAATTCGACAACGAAATAAACAATATTGCTATATTGTACCTCCGCTCCTCGATAGAAGGCAAATTTGGCGAATGTCTATCTTGTACAGCCTACGGAATATTGTATAATAGGAGGAAACGCAAGTGAGATCCACTCAACATGCGCTACAGGGGGAGAAGCCATGCGTCGACGGTTTGTAATAGAAGCAGTGATGGTAGCCACGTATGGCCATCTGCTGGTACCGAGTCGTCCCGTAGATTACGTCATTCCGTATACGTCGATCGCGGAGCTTTACGATATGCGCGACAGCAAGGAGCCCGTCATGGACGATCCGGATGACGACGTGCACGTCAAAGCGAAGATAACCGAGCTGATCCAATTCTTCGAGGATTCCTTGAACAGAAAGAAGATCGAGAAGGCGCTCCAGGTGCCGTGGCGCGAGAGCGCGCCGCTCTTGCTCAGCGATAATATCCAGTTCACGATCGTGAACGCGGTGGACAACGCCCAATACGGGGAGATGTTTGATCCGGTGGAGACGGAGCTGCTGCTTTCGAGCCTCAAGCTTAACGTGCCGCTATTGTCGGATCAATTCGAATTTCAGGATAAGCTGATCGAAGCGGAAGTGCCGGTACAGGTCTATGACATCGAGGACTTCGAGTTCGCGGTGGAAGAAGGAATCGCTCCTGTCGATATGGAGCTGTAAGCCGAACGGTTCAGGCGGATAATCGACCCTCCGCAACGGGGGCAACAATAGAGGGCAAGCGGGACGACGCGTTAGTCGCGTCATTCCGGCTTGCCCTCTTTTTGCCTGCGGTCGATGGCTTCGGCCATCGTCTTGTCCGTCAGATGCGCGTAAATTTGCGTTGTTTCGGGCGAGGCGTGACCTAGCTGCTCTTGCGTCTTGTAGATGTCGTTCTGCAAATAATAATCCGTTGCGAAGGAATGGCGTAGCTTATGAACGGATAGATAAGGCTTGCCGAAACGTTTGGCGTATTTGATGACCATCGCCTGTATGGCTCTTTTCGTCATGCGCGAGCCTTCGTTTTTGCCGTTGGCGATGGCGAGGAACAGCGCTTTTTCTTTGCGCGGCGCCTTGTACCTGGTATCTCGGAGCGCGATATAGGCCGTCAAATCTTCGATGGCTTCCTGGCGGAAATAGACGGGCGTCTTGAACGTATCGTCGTTTTTGCCTTTACGGAAAACATAACACAGCTTCTTCTTCAAATCGATATCGTCCACGTTTAAGTTGACCAGCTCGGAAACCCGCAGGCCGGAATGGAGGATGAAGCCGATGATGCATGCGTCCCGAACATGGTTGAGCTCGAAGGAATGAAGTGCTTGCTTATTGCTTGCGACGTCCGCGCCGTAATGAACCTTGACGTATGCCATAAACTCCGCGATCTCTTCCTCCTGAAGAAGCTTGCCCTCCAGCTTGGCCGCGGTATCCTTCGGTTTATGCGTTCGTTTGATCGTCACCTTGGCCATAACGTTGCGCTTCAGCAACGGGTAGAAATCATCGTCCTCGGCGATTTGGCTCAAGTAATGGAACAAAGAGCGGAGCGAGGACAGCTTGCGGGAAATCGTCGTACGATTGTTGCGCTCCGGCTTATGAGTCGACAAAAACATCCGGTAATTGTCGATGCTCTCCATTTTAAGCACCTCCAGCTCCGCCAAAGTAACCTCCCTAAACGACGCTCCTTGCGACAAACCCTCGGCCATTAGCCATTTCATGAACGTTTCGTAATCTCTTACATATTCAAGCAACGAGGAAGGCGATAGATCCGGCAGCTTGTATTGGATAAATTGCTCGATATACCAGGGCATGTTAGGCAGCTTGGCATCCAGCTCTTCGCGGTCCTTCTGCTTCAGCAAGTTCATGCTTGTCCCCTCCTAACCCGTGATGGCTTGATAGCCGCTTTCTGGCTCTATTGTATCAACGGATTCGGCTGGGAACAACAGGAATAAGTGCTGCGAAGAGACCGGGTCAACATAGATTTGCATTCGAATAGCAATTATTTGTAATTCCTGTTTGGCGGTTACAATCCATTTGGAGCTATGTTACACTACAACGAGTCGCTAGGCACTCTAGCACAATACAAACAACCAGGAGGCATGATGCTGAATGAAAAAGAAATTTCAAATCGGCGCCATGGTCGCCGTCTTGCTTGCATTAACGCTGGGAACCGTGGTGCAGCCCGTTTCTGCTGCCGCGCCGACCACGCTTAAATATGGTACGACGAGTGCGGATGTTCCCGATCTACAATATCGTCTTAAAACGCTTGGCTATTTTAACGTAGGATTAACTTCTTATTACGGAGCGGTAACGCGGCATTCGGTCTTGCTGTTCCAGCGCGATTACGGATTGGCGGCCGACGGCATCGTCGGACCGGCCACTTGGGATATGCTCAAAAAAGTGTCCGTCAACCGGAACGAGCTGGATCTGCTCGCGCGCATTATCTACGGAGAAGCGAGAGGCGAATCTTACGAAGGTCAAGTGGCGGTGGGAGCGGTCGTAATGAACCGGCTGGCGCATGACGGCTTCCCGGACACGGTGAAAGGCGTCATCGAGCAGCCGCGCGCGTTTACGGCGGTGGACGATGGCCAATATTACATGTTGCCGGATACAACGGCTTACCGTGCGGCGCTGGATGCCGTACGCGGCTACGATCCGTCCGGCGGAGCGCTCTATTATTTTAACCCGGATACGGCGACGTCATCCTGGATCTGGTCCCGCAAGCAGATCGGCAAGATCGGCCGACATATTTTTGCGGTATAACGAATGAAGATTATTTGCATGGCTTTCGCGCACGGGGATGCGCGAAAGCCATTTTTTTCTCCCTTCGCATGCTGCCTAAATACGCATTCGTCGGCGAGAAAGGAACATGCTATAATAGATCGGGTACATACGGAGGAGGTGCAGGAATGAAAGTCGAAATTTGGTCGGATTACGTTTGTCCATTCTGCTATATCGGCAAAACCAAATACGAAAGCGCGCTGGCCGAGTTCGAGCATAAGGACAGCATCGTCACGGAAATGCGCAGCTTCGAGCTCGATCCGGGGACGGATTCTTCGCTTGGCGTCACGACCGTCGAGATGCTCTCGCGCAAATACGGCATGAGCATGGAGCAGGCCAAAGCGTCCAGCGAAGGCGTCGCCCAGCAAGCGGCGGCGGTCGGGTTAACCTTCCGCATGGAAGGAACGTTATCGCTTAATACCTTCAACGCGCACCGGCTCGCTCATTATGCGGAAGCGCAAGGCAAAGGCGCGGAAATGTCGACGCGGCTGCTCAAAGCCTATTTCTCGGATAATCTGAATATCGATAATCCGGAGCAGCTTGCCGCGCTTGCCGCCGAAGTCGGGCTAGATTCCGCCGAGGCTCTTCAAGTTCTTCAATCGGAGCGGTATGCCGATACGGTGAGAGCGCAGGAGCAAGAAGGCAATCAGCTTGGCATTAGAGGCGTCCCGTTTTTTGTCATCGACCGCAAATTCGCGATTTCGGGCGCGCAGCAGCCGGAAGTGTTTCTGGAGACGTTAAGAAGAGCATGGGCGGAACGTTCATAAAAGGATGGCGGCGATAGGCATACAGGGAATGGAACCCGAGCCGCCTGCGCACAATAGATCACGTTAGTCGGGGAGGCAACCGGATTGGCTAATCAAGAGGGACCACTTTACGTGTTTGTAGGTTCTTACGCGGGGACAAGCGACAAAGGTTTACAAGTGTTTACGTTGGACGAGGAGAGCGGCAGCCTGTCGTTGAGGCACCAATACGACGGACTTAGCAATCCGACGTTCTTGAACGTGGACGCGGCGCGAGCTCGTTTGTACGCTATAGCGGACTATGCGAACGATGCGGGCAAGAAGGCGGGCGAGGCGGTTTCCTATACGATCGACAAGGCAACCGGCGCCCTTGCCGAGCTTAACCGCGCGGCAACGACGGACAGCACCACATGCCACGTGCAGCGCGACGTTAGCAGCCGGTACTTGACTTTCACGAGCTATCACGGTGGCATGATCGGATTGTCCGGGATCGAAGAAGACGGCTCCGTTGGACCCGTGCTGGACGTAGCCCAGCATGTCGGCAGCGGCACGGGCATCGACCCGCAGGACAAGCCTCATCCGCATTCCAGCTTCTATAGCCCGGACGGGCGCTTCCTGTTCGTGCAGGACTTGGGCTTGGACCGGATCGTTTCGTATACCGTCGATGCCGAAGCCGGCAAGCTCGTTAAACATAACGAGACCGAAATCCATGCCGGAGCGGGCCCGCGCCACTTCGTGTTCCATCCGGAGGGCCGGTTTGCGTACGTGATCAATGAGCTGGATTCGACGGTAACCGCTTTCCGCTACGACGCCGATGGCGGCAGCTTATCGACCATCGAAACGGTAAGCACTTTGCCGGACGGCTTCGAAGGCGACAACGGCTGCGCCGAAATCGCGATTTCGCGCGACGGCAAGTATGTTTATGGCTCCAATCGCGGTCACGACAGCATCGTCGTGTATCAGGTGAATCCGGACAACGGTTCTCTTCGGACGGTTCAGCACATATCGACGGAAGGCGGCCATCCGCGCCATTTTGCCTTAACGCCGAACGGGAATTACATGATCGTCGCCAATCGCGACGGCAACAATCTCGTCAGCTACAAGGTGGATGAAGAGAACGGGACGCTCAGCTTTACGGGTCTTACCGCGGAAGCCTCCAAGCCGGTATGCGTCGTTCCCGTTTATTTGACCAACTAACTAATACTTAGAATGATGTAAATGAATAATGGCATAACTTTGATTGGCTATACAGAAGGGACTTAGAGACAGACGTGACGACAACTAGCGATGGCACCAAACCGAACTTAAAACCTACGAAGATTTGGAAATGCAAGAACGCGGAATGCAAAGCTTGGGTTCGCGACGAATTCGCGGCGACGGAGCAGCAATGCCCCATCTGTAAAGGACCGATGCACCGGAGCATGAGGCATCTGCCGCCCGTGCAGAATAAAGCGAAGCCGCAGCCGCGCAAACCGAAAAACGAGTTTTAAGCCGGCGTCTGGCTACCATGAACGAACAATCGAACACCCCTCCGAAGAGCGATGCTCCCGGGAGGGGTGTTCGGCTATTAGACGGCCTTATTGGATCAACCGATGAGCTTAAGCCCGATGACGCTGGTTAATACGACTCCCATAAACAGCAGTCTTAAAAAGCTGCGTGGCTCCTTATAAAACATCATGCCGATCAATGCGCTCCCTACCGTTCCGATTCCCGTCCAGACGGCGTATACGGTACCCATCGGGAGCTCCTTCATCGCGAGGGACATGAACAGGAAGCTGGACAGGAAGCCTCCGGCCATCAATGTCATATTCCGTGCAGATACCCGTTTGTTAAGCTCCGATATGCCGACGACTCCGACGACCTCCAATAAACCCGCTACAATCACATATAACCAGCTCATGATCGCTTGCCTCCTTGCGAGGATTGTACGTGCTTGCCGCTTTCGCGATCTACACCGGCTTTAACGTCTTCACGCTCGCGCGTCACAAGCTTAAGCCCGATTACGCCGATAAGAAGAAGCGCGATGAATGCGATTTTACTCCAGCGAAACGGTACATCGAACAACGTCATCTCGGCGACGACGCTTGCAGCCGTCCCCAGACCTACAAACACCGCATAGACGGTGCTTGTAGGCAGCTTCTTGGAGGTGTACAGCAGCACGCCAAAGCTGACCGCGATCGCGATCGCGGTAACGGTCCACTCCAGCGCGGTGTCCGCGTGTTTTAACCCGATGACCCATACCACCTCGAAACAAGCCGCCAACACGACCAACAGCCAATATTTGTTGTTTGATTGGGACATGATGCCAAAGCTCCTCTCCATCGTTTTTCACCTAGCATGGTATCCCGGCGGACGGTTCATTCCTCAGTCTTGCAAAAAAAAGAAGCCCGGGAAATATCGTCATCGATATCTCCCGGGCTTTTGTCCCTCCGTGTTATTCGCGGAGTCAAGCCATCCGCGCGCGTTCCCTCGGACCAGTCCGGCGAACAACGCCGCGGAACCCTAGAACGCCTTTTCCATATTCGGTTCGTTTGATTATATTACATGACGCGTAAGGGGTCAAGTGCAACAAATCCGTATTTATGATAGGATGAGGGGAACGAAAGCCGCGAAAGGGAGTGCTTATACCGTGGGGCAAGCCGGACAAAAAGGAAGGTCCTCCACCACCCAAGGACAGGCTCCGATCGTGTTGGTAGACGGACATTGCCACTTATGCCAGCATATAACCCGATACTTGGCGCAGCATGATCGGAATCGCCGATTTCGCTTTGCGGCCCTGCAATCCCCGGCTGGCCGTCGGACGCTAAGGGAAGCGGGATTCGCCGGCGATCTGGATACGTTCGATTCCTTCGTTCTGGTGCAGAACGGACGTTACTATACGGAGTCCGGCGCCGCGCTTCGCGTGGCCAAAGGGGTTGGGGGCTGGAGAGCGATGGCGTACGGTTTCATGATCATCCCGGCTCCCGTCAGAGACGCCGTTTATCGTTACGTGGCCCGCAACAGATACAAGTGGTTCGGCAAGTCGGAGCAATGTTTGCTGCCGACCAAGGAAATTCGCGATCGGTACTTGCCGGGCGGATTCTAAAGATTGATGGATCTAAAGATTGATGGAACGAGATGAAACGATTATAGATAGATGGAGCGCAGCCAATGAAACGATTCAAGAAGTTTTATATCGAAACGACGAGCATTTGCAATTTATCCTGCCATTTCTGCCCGCCGACGCAGCGGGCCAAAGGCTTTATTTCGGTTGAAGACTTTTCCAAGACGCTGGATCAGGTCAAGCCGTATACCGACTATATTTATTTCCATGTCAAAGGCGAGCCGCTGCTGCATCCCAAAATCGACGAACTCCTCGACATCAGCCACGAGAAGGGATTTAAGGTCAACATTACGACCAATGGAACGCTGATCGCCAAAAACAGGGACAAGCTGCTGGGCAAACCCGCGCTCCGGCAGATCAACTTCTCGCTGCACAGCTTCGACGGCCATGCGGGCTCCAAGGACAAGGCCGGTTATTTGGCTGCGATCCTCGATTTCGTGCGCGCAGCGACGGAGCAAAGCGACCTGATCGTTTCGTACCGTCTGTGGAATTTGGATATGGACAACGATATCAACCAGCAACGGGACAAGAACCGGGAGCTGCTTGCGATGATCGAGGAAGCCTACGGTCTCGACTACCATATCGAAGAAAAGTTCAAGCCGGGAACCGGCGTCAAGATCGCGAACCGAATCTATCTGAATCAGGATCCCGAATTCAAATGGCCGGACTTGAAGGAGCCGGAGGACGACGGCAAAGGGTTCTGCCACGCGCTTCGCAATCAAGCCGGCGTGTTGATCGACGGCACCGTCATCCCTTGCTGCCTGGACGGGGAAGGGGTCATTAATCTAGGCAATATCCATCGGACCGACTTTGCGGACATCGTGGAGGGGGAGCGGGCGACCAACCTATACGACGGCTTCTCCAGAAGGGAAGCCGTCGAAGAGCTTTGCCGCAAGTGCGGCTACCGTCAACGCTTCGGCACGTAATGGCGGACATGCGATTCGTAGATGCCCGTATTGCCGGCAACGGCATAGCTGATGCCGCATGCAAGCGCGAAGTATAACGCGCCTGATACCCCGAACAGCTCCAAGGCTAGAACAAAGCAGGCAAGCGGCGCGCGCGAAGCCGCTCCGAATACCGCGGACAGCCCCAGAGCCGCAAGAAAAGGCGCGGGAAGGGATAGGAGAGGCGACAACGCGCTGCCAAGCGTGGCCCCGATCACGAACAACGGCGTCACTTCGCCGCCAAAGAAGCCGGCTCCTAGCGTAACCGAAGTGAAGAGAAGCTTAAGCGCGAATTGCCACGGCTCGGCGGGTGCTTCGAACGCTTGCCCCATTAGCGGCAATCCAAGCCCGAGATATTGACGCGATTGGATCGCGTAGACCATTGCGATGACGATCATGCCTCCGACGAAAGGTCGCATATAGGGACGCTGCGGAATCAAACGAGCGAAGGCGCGTTTTGACCATGCCGTCAACCAAACGAAGATTCTGGCGACCAATCCGAATAAAACGGCCGCGGCTATCGCCTGCATGATGGTCAGCAAGGATAAGGTCGGAGTCTCGCCCATGACGTAATGGCCGTGCCGTGCGCCCCATGCCAGCGCAACGTAATGGCCGCTGTAGCCAGCCAGAAGGACCGGAAGGAGCGCCTTGCCGCGTTGCTTTCCCGGCGTTGAGACTTCAAGAGCGAATACGGCGCCCGCGAGCGGCGTGCCGAACACCGAGCCGAAGCCCGCGCTAATGCCGCAGATAAGCAGAAGCCTCCTGTCATCTACGGCCAGCGAGAGACGTCGCCCGATGGCGCTGGCGAGACTGCCCCCAAGCTGGACGGCCGTACCTTCGCGTCCGGCGGATCCTCCGAATAGATGGGTAACGACCGTTCCGAGCCATACGAGCGGAGCCATCCGAAGGGGCACGTCGCCGGCGCCGGCGTGCGCTTGCTCGAATACGAGATTGTTGCCGCGCGCTGCTTCCTTGCCGACTCTCATGTAGAGATAGCCGACCAAAGCTCCTCCGATCGGAAGCAGCCATAGCAACCATTGAAATCGGGAATTAAAGCCTGTCGCCGCTTCTAGCGAAGCCAGGAAAAAAGCCGACGCGCTGCCCCCGGCAATGCCTGCCGCAAGCGAGAGGGCGATCCAGCGTAAGAGCAGGAGCGGCTTTTTTTGTGTGAGCATAATGGCACCTCCAAGACGTAATATCTGCCTTCGCGATCTGTTGGAGGCAAGACGAACGAATAGCCGACATCCGTCAACGGACGAATGTCGGCTTTGTCATTAGGACTGGGCTTCCGCAAGCACGAGCTTTCTGCGTTCATCACGTTCTTCCGGCAGCATACGCGGACAGTTGTAGCATTTCTCTCCGCCTTCGCGATGGTCGAACATGCAGCAGGACGAACGAAGAATATACATGCCGTCTGGCGGAGACCATGGATTATCGACGAATCTCGGTTTATGTACGAATGGATTGCGTTTGCGCCCAAAGAGCTCGGGCTCCAGCTCATGAATGACCGCCAAGTCTAGCTGTATGCGATCCACAAGCTCGGACATGGCGAGATGGTCCCGCACGTAATCCATCGTCGAAAGCAGCTGGGCGCCGAATTGGCTCCAGATCATCTCCGCTTTGAGACCGCCGGCTTGCGCGATGCTTTCGATAAACGGTCTGATCATAACGCGGATCCATTCGGACCAAGCCGCGTGCAGGAACGCAAGACGTTCGTTCCCTTCGGGAAGCGGGACGACCTCTAATTGATCCAAACGGTATCCGACATGGGCGTGATCATCATGCTGCTCGAACTGGAACGTCATGTCTTCCAGCTTGAACTTAACCCAAACATCGTCCTTCGCGCTGAAAAACAGGGACGCAACGCAAAAATTAAACATGGTCATGCCGACATAGGAGACGGGAAGCTCGTAACCGCAAGCCTTCCAGAGCTCGCCGGTACGATCCAGCACTTCTTTGGCCGCTTCGGGTCGAAGCAGATCCTTGGCCGGCCACTCGGTCAAGGGCTCTGCAAAGCCTTGAGGTGAAATATGGTAGAAGCTGTCGATCAATGCGAAATCCAACTTGCTTGTCATAAGGAGCCTCCCATGCGGCGAATTGATATTGAATCTCAAGTTCGACCTCATTATAGAAGGGGCTTTGTATTCTGTCAATGCTCCAGCACGGCGTGCTCTAGCCTAGCGTCGGCACGGGCTTGGTCCAATTGATGATTCCATCGTCGTCCATAATGCCTAGCGTCACGTCCATGATATCGCTATCCGTGAGCAAATTAACGATTACGCGGTTCTTGATCGAGGTCGCTTCGGCGAGCGTCAGCCCTTTGCGAAGCTCGATATAGGCTTCAACATGGTAGGCGCGGCCTTCTTGCACGATCCGCAATTTACGGATATCCGTTACGTCGGCCTCTGCCAGAATGCTGCTGCTGATTCGGTCCTCCACGTCTTTCGGCGCGGCAACGCCGATCAATCCCACCATGTTGTCGTAGCCGACTTTAAACGCGACGCCGATCATCAGCAACGAGATCAGAATGGTGGCGATGCCGTCCAGCAGCTTGAAATCCGTGAATTCGGCAAACATGACGGCAACAAGCGCGAGCACCTGACCGAAGGTTGCCACGATATCCTCATAGAACACCAGGCGGGTAGGCGGCGCGGCGCGTCCGGCATTGCGGAAAGCCGTGGAGAAGATGGCAAACCCTTTGGCATCGGATTTGGTCTCTTTGATGATTTCTTTCATCGCCTTGATCAGGATGGAGCCGTCGATCACGATCGCGATGATGAGCACGACGAAGTTTAACCAGAAATTCGTAGCATCCTCGGGATGCTCGAGGAGCTTGACGCCTTTATGGAACGTCTCGTAAGCCATAATCGTGACCACGATAACGGCGACCATGCAGAACAGGTTGACGACTCGGCCAAACCCCGTGGGGAACCGCTTGGTCGGTTTTTTCTCGGCAAGCACGCTGCCAAAAAACACGAATCCCTGGTTAACGGCGTCCGCTACCGTATGCATCGCGGAAGCGAACATCGTGCCGCTGCCGCTGATCGACGCGGCGATCGCTTTGACGATTGCCAGCCCGGTATTGCCTAGGGCCGCGATCCCGGAGGATGTATTCCCTCTTTTAATTAAGGCCATCAAATTGCTCATGTTACGTCTTCTCCTCCATATTCCGTAAATTTACAAGTAATTATATGCCTATTCCATGTGCAGTTCAATCAAAATCCGTTATGCGAAGTCGGGAAAGTATAACGATCCTTTTGGCAATTGCGGACAAACCTTATATAATGGAATAGGTAAGATGGAAGGAGACACAAGCATGGTAACAACGGAGAGAGTACATAATCAGCAGCAATTGGAGAAAGCTTACGCCATCCGAACCGAAGTGTTCGTAGAAGAGCAAGGCGTCCCCGCGGAAGCGGAGATCGACGAATATGAAGAGGCTGCGCGCCATGTTCTCGTTCTGTGCGACGGGGAAGCGGCGGGAACGGGACGGGTTCGCGAGCTGGGCGGCGTAGCCAAGCTGGAACGCATCTGCGTCAAAGCGAAGTTTCGCAAGCACGGAATCGGAGCCGCGATTATGGAGGGACTCGAAGCCATTGCCCGCGAGCAAGGCTTAACGGGCGCCAAGCTTCACGCGCAGACGCAGGCTGCCCCCTTTTACGAGAAGGCTGGCTATAAGATCGATTCGGACGTCTTTATGGAAGAGAACATCCCTCATGTCCGGATGATTAAAAGTCTGTAATGGCATAGCTTACATATGAATTAGGCCGCCAGGCCACGAATCCGCTCTATAATCGGCTGATCGCGGCCGGCGGCCCCCCCCCATACGACGCATTAGCCCGTTGAAGGACTGTTCGGCGTATGACCCTTCTGATTGCGATTCATCGTCGTTGACGCCGCCGTGTGATTCTCGGCATGCTTGGAGCGAACCGAATAAGCGAAGTTTTTGCCGGCGATCGACGGGTGTCGATGCTGTCGATGATGAGCCATTTCAGATGACCTCCATCCATGAGATGAAATAAGGATAATCTCGAAACATGATTAATGTTCCCTAAGCGGCAAGCAGCTATATCGGGAAAGATCAGGCAAATTATCCAAGTTGAACGAAGAGGAGTGTCTTCACAATGTTGAAACCGCATGTATTCGTTGACCGCCGTCTGGCGCCAGAGGTGGAGCAGTGGCTGTCGCAGCACTGCGAGCTTGATGTATGGAACGAAGAGGATACGATTCCGCGCGACGAATTGCGCCGGCGCTTGGCGCAAGCGAACGGCTTTCTTACCTCTGGACGCAGAATCGACGACGCTTTGCTTGAAGCCGCGCCGCTGCTTAAGGTCGTAAGCACGATATCGGTTGGCTACAATCACTTCGATATCGAAGCGATGAAGCGCCATGGCGTGATCGGCACGCATACGCCTTACGTATTGGACGAAACGGTGGCCGACCTGACGTTCGCTCTTATGCTTGGCGCGGCCCGAAGAGTCGCGGAGCTTGACCGTTACGTGCGCGACGGCAACTGGAAGCGTGGAGACGGGGAGCATTTGTTCGGGGTCGACGTGCATCACGCGACGATCGGGATCATCGGCATGGGTCGCATCGGCGAAGCCGTAGCGAAACGGGCCCGCTTCGGCTTTGACATGAACGTTCGCTATTATAACCGTACCCGCAAGCCGGAGGCCGAGCAGAAGTACGAGGCGGTCTACGCCGAGCTGAACGAGCTGCTGGCTCAATCGGACTTTGTCGTCATGCTGGCGCCGCTGACGGAAGCAACCATCAATTTGATGGGACGAGAACAATTCGCCCGGATGAAACGATCGGCGATCTTTATCAACGTATCGCGCGGAGCGACCGTCGACGAGGATGCCCTTCAAGAAGCGTTAGAACAGGGTCTCATCCGCGGCGCGGGGCTCGACGTGTACAAGCAAGAGCCCATCGATGCTGATCATCCATTATTGGCATACCCTAACGTGCTCGCATTGCCGCATATCGGCTCCGCGACGACGAAGACGCGCATCGACATGGCGCACGCGGCCGCGCGCAACTTGATTGCGGCCCTGAAAGGCGAGATCCCGCCTTATTTGGTGCCGGAGTTCCGATCGTAACGAAGCAGCAGCCCTTATGGATCGGGTTTCCGATCGCGTGAATGAAAAAAAACCATGAGCTCGTTCCGCATTGGCATTGCGGCTAGGGTTCATGGTTCTTTTTTGAGGTTCTTTTTTGAGCTAGAGCTTGATAACTTCCACGCGGTTAGAGAAAAACGTCGCGCCTCCGCCCATGTCGGCCAGCCTCTGAGGCGTTAGCGCATTAACCGAGCTTCGCCCGTGTTGTTCGTCGTCCCACCAAAGTCCTTGCGTCACGAGTACGCCGGGCAATACGTCCCGCCCCAGCTTCAGAGTAAGCTTGGCTTCGCCTCGCGCGTTGCGCACCAGCACTTGCTCGCCATCCATAAGATTGAGAGGCAGCGCGTCCGATTCGTTCATGTGGAGAGTAGGCGCCTTCTCCAGCTTGCACAGCTTGGCCTGGTTGGCAAAGGTGGAATTGATAAAGCTATGGTTCGGTCCGGTCGTCAGCCAGAACGGGAGCTCCGAGTCTTCCTTAAGCGGCGTATACGTCGGAACGGGCGGCAATCCTCCGGCCAGCATCTCCTCCGAATACAGCTCGATCTTGCCGGAAGGCGTCGGGATCCGTTCCGCGAGCGGGACGGTCTTGTTGCCGCCTGCTTTCATGTAGCCGTATCTCTTTAACGCTTCGACCGTTATGCCTTGGAGCAACGGATTAAGCTCGGCGTCGAGCGCTTCGGCGATCATCTGCTCCTCCGTCAAATCGAACAGCTCTCTTTCGAAGCCCATTCGGAGCGCCAGCTCCTTGAACAAAGCGAAGTTCGATTTGCTTGCTCCCGCCGGCTGAAGGATAGGTTCAGCCAGCTGAACGTAGAGATGCCAGTACGAGGTATATAAGTCCAAATTCTCCAAGCTGGAGGTAGCGGGCAGGACGATGTCCGAATATTTGCATGTATCCGTTAAAAATAAATCATGCGTGACGGTGAACAGATCGTCGCGGAGCAGACCTTCGCGAACTTTCGCTTGGTCTGGCGCCACTATGGCGGGATTGCTGTTGTACACGAACAACATCCGCACGGGAGGCTCCAGCTTCGTAAGCGCATCGCCAAGCTGGTTCATGTTTATCGTCCTTACGTTCGGGTCCGGCAGCAGGTCCGGTCGTTCCAGCCGTTCGTTATGAAGGCGCGAATACCAGCTATTGCCCTTCATCGCCCCGCCGCCGAGCGCGCTCCATTGTCCGGTGAGCGCGGGGAGGCAGGCAATCGTGCGGACGATCATGCCGCCGTTGTCATGGTGCTGCAAGCCGTTGCCGATCCGGATGAACGAAGGCGTCGTCGTGCCATATAGACGGGCAAGCCATTCAATCCGCTCCGCAGGGACGCCGGTTAAATCCTCGACGATTTCTGGCGAATACGATTGCGCTTCCCGGGCGAGCTCGTCGTATCCGATTGCGTATTCTCGGACAAAGGGTTCGTCAACCAAACCGTCCCGGATTAGAATATGAATGATGCCCAGCGCGAGAGCACCGTCCGAACCGGGACGGACATGGACGAATTCATCGGCCCATGCGGAGGTCCGGTTGCGGTGCACGTCGATATGAACGATCTTTGCGCCGTGTTTGCGCGCTTCGGTCGCCAGCATCGTCTGGTGCATATTGGTCGAGACGAGGTTGCAGCCCCATATGAGGAACAGCTTGGCATGTACGGTGTCTTCGGGGTCGACGCCGACCGAGCCGCCCATCGTATACTTATAACCGGCGGAGCCCGCCGCGTTGCAGATAGCGCGATCCAGCCTTGACGCGCCAAGCCGGTGGAAGAATCGGCGGTCCATGCCTTCGGCGTTCAGGACGCCCATATTGCCATAGAAGCTGTATGGCAGAATGGAATCCGCGCCGTGGTCACGGATTAAAGAATTCATGCGCGATATGATTTCGTCATAGGCTTCTTCCCAGCTAATCGGTTCAAAATGCAATTCGCCCTTCGGACCGGTCCGTCTCATCGGCTGCAGCAGCCGATCGGGATGGTGCACGCGGTCGGGCAGCTGCCGCACCTTGTTGCATATGGCTCCTTTGGTAACGGGATGGGACGGGTCGCCGGTGACGCTCGTTACTTTGCCGTCTTGGAGCGTGACATGGAGGCTGCAGGTGTCAGGACAGTCGAACGGACATACGGATCGTACGATGCCGTCGCGAGTTGCCGATGGAATGGATGTCATGGATAATCTCTCCCCGCGTAAGTCTGAGAATCTATTATACCCGTACTTAGCGCTCAGATAAATATCGGGACGGCGGGCAGCCCCAAGCGCGTTTAAAGATTCGCTGGAAATAGGACACGTCCGCGTAGCCCAAATAATCCGATATTTCCGCAATCGTAAGCAAGGATTCGCTCAGCATGTAGGCAGCCGTACGCATTCTGGCAGCATGGACATAGTCGCTGATCGTCTGCCCGGTGACTCTGCGGAAGAGGGCGGCCGTATGATTGGGGCTTCGGCCGATATGGTCGCCGAGCGTTTCCTTCGTTATTTTGTCGCGATAGTGGGTCTGGATGTAGGCTTTCATCTTGTCTACGTGCTGGAGCGACACCTCCGTTTCTTGTCCGCGGTCCAGCTCTCTATTCCATAAGACAAGCGTCTCGAGCACGGCCGCGCTCATCCGGACAAGCGAATAGGGAGCTTGATCCTCCCATTCGGAGCATACGACGCGAAGCCGGTCAAGCATAAGCTCGTAGCAGCCGGCGCGTGAACGAACGGGTTGATCCGTACGGAAGAGGGGAATCCCGGAACCGTGGGCAGCAACCGCCTCGGAAGCTTGGACAGGGATGGATATCTTAAAAACCAACTTTTCGTGGAACACGGTCGGCACGCTTTTGCCATAGAACGGCATACCGGGAGGGAAAAAAAGAAAGTCGCCTCGTTCGGCTATATGTTTTTCACCATTCGCGAAATAAAGGCACTTGCCATAAGTCATAATAGCAAGTGTGGCGTAACCATCCGTGCCGTCCGATTCGCCGTACCAGCTTAACCCCTTGTTGTGCTCATAATGGATGATTTCAATCAAGGCGCATCGCTCCCGTACTATACTTCATCCATCATACTATAATTCGTGTACGATGTCCGCATCATCTACTACAATGTACGAAGATAACAACGGAGGGATGAAGAAGATGAGTCAGACGAAGATTGTATGCACGATGGGTCCATCCAGCAACTCCATATCGATTCTTAAGGAAATGATGAAAGCGGGCATGAACGTCGCCAGGCTGAACATGGCCCATGGCGAGCTTGAAGACCATAGCAAACGAATTGAACTGATCCGCGAAGCGGCGTCGGAAGCATCCGCAGTCGTCGCGGTGATGATGGATATAAAGGGACCGGAAATTCGGATCGGCACCTTGGAAGAGGGTAGCTACGAGCTGAAGACGGGCGATACGCTGACGTTGACGAGCCGTCCCATTACGGGCAACGGCGACGTCGTCGCCGTGAACTACCCCGACATGCCCAAGGTCATTAAACCGGGCAACCGGATTCTCATCGACGACGGCTTGATCGAATTAATCGCGCAAGAAGTGAACGAGACCGAGATCGTATGCTCCGTCATGAACGGCGGGCCGCTCAAGCCTCGCAAAGGCGTTAATTTGCCCGGCATCAGCACTACGTTGCCCGGCGTAACGGACCGGGATGTTCGCCATATCGCATTCGGGATACAGCAAGGAATCGACATGATCGCGATGTCGTTCGTACGCAAAGCGGAGGATGTGCTTCAAGTGCGCCAGCTGCTTGAGGATGCGGGCGCCACCCATATCCAGATCATCTCCAAAATCGAGAACGAAGAGGGCGTCGACAACCTGGATGCCATTATCGAAGTATCCGACGGCATTATGGTCGCTCGCGGCGATCTCGGCGTAGAGATCCCCGCCGAAGACGTGCCGATGATTCAGAAAACGATGATCGAGAAATGTAATGCCGCCGGCAAACCGGTCATCGTGGCCACGCAGATGCTGGATTCCATGCAAGTCAACCCTCGTCCGACCCGCGCGGAAGTGAGCGACGTGGCGAATGCCGTACTGCAAGGCGCGGACGCCATTATGTTGTCCGGAGAGACGGCTGCAGGGAAATACCCGCTGGAATCGGTCCGAATGATGGCCATGATCGCCGAACGCGCGGAATCCACGATCGATCACGCGGAGCAATTCAAAGCGAGGCTTACGTCGCCAACCGGCTCGATCACCGAGGTAATCAGCCAAGCCGTCGTCAGCACTTCGCTGCAACTAAACGCCAAAGCGATTCTGACGCCTACGGAAAGCGGATTTACGGCGAGGATGGTGTCGAAATACCGTCCGGCTTCGCCGATCATCGCGATTACGGCGAATGACCACGTGCTGAAGCGACTGACGCTGGTGCGCGGCGTCATTCCCGTTAAAGGCGAGTCGACTCCATCCACGGACGAAATGTTCAAGTCGTCCATCCGCAACGCGGCACGCACGCAGCTGCTTCAAGCCGGCGATTTCGTCGTCATCTCCGCCGGCGTGCCAAGCGGCAAGGCCGGCGCGACGAACTTGATCCGCATTCATCAAATGGACTAACGGCTATTGACAGGACAAGGTGATCGGTGCGACAATTACTCTTGTCGTCTTAAGCTTGAAGCGTTAACGACCATCAACAGCAGTGCAATCATACATTCGTATAACTCCGCATAACGGTTCCAAGACACAGGGCGGGGGTTCTACGGGAAGCCTAACTTCCTTGCTACGAATAGCGGTACGGCGCACCTTTTCTAAGTGCGGCCGTAGCGTTGTCCGTAGCTTTTTTTGCGCGTCCGCTATATCTGCGCCGCGCGAACGAAAGCGCGAGACAACTCATTGCTACTCTGTCAATTCGCAAGAAGGAGTGGTTCAATCGTGTTGAAACATATCGTATCGGTATTTCTGGGGGCGGCAAGCTATGGCATCTTGTCCACCTTCGTAGTATTGGCTTATGGCCAAGGGTACTCCCTTGGCGAGGTAGTCGGCAGTCAGATGATGATCGGCTTCGCGCTGACATGGGCTTTGTCGGCGTTTCTACGCAATCGGGTGAAGCAGAAGCGGCAGGAGCCGTTTGCGGCAGCTGAGAGAGCCGTCGCGACGGAGGCTGAAGCCGCCAAGCCCGTCGCGACCAAGCTGTCCGCCAAACAAAAGCTGCTGCTTATGCTGGCAGGTACTCCTACCGCTATAACGGGTTTGCTGTATTACGAGTCGCTCAGGTACATCCCGGCGTCCGTCGCCATCCTGCTATTGTTCCAGTTCACTTGGATGGGCGTGCTCATTCAGGCCGTGCGGCTACGCAAGCGCCCCGAACGGAAGACTTACGCCACGCTTGCCATCTTGCTTGGAGGCACGCTGCTGGCCGCCGGCGTAACCGAACCGGGAGCAAGCGGCTTCCATTTCGGTGGAATCCTGTTAGGATTGCTTGCTGCCGTCAGTTATACGCTGTTCATGCTATTTAACGGGAAAGCGGTGCCGACCGCGGCGCCGGTCGAACGGAGCAAGTGGATGATGTTCGGCGCGATGGCGCTCGTCTTTCTTATTTTCCCGCCGCAGTTTCTGTGGAACGGCGGGCTGTTCGGGGACCTATTCTTGTTCGGGCTGCTCCTCGGCGTCTTTGGCGCGTTTATCCCGCCGCTATTGTTCGCATACGGCATCCCCCATATCGGCGAGGGACTCGCAGGCATACTGGGTGCCGCGGAGCTGCCCGTCGCGGTCCTGTTATCCGCAGTCGTCCTTCATGAGGAAGTGAGCGCGCTGCAATGGATAGGCGTAGGTATCGTGTTGGCCGGAGTCGCGCTTCCCGAGTGGCTGAGGAGGATGCGCCGTTCTTCGCGGGGATCGGTATCTGGTAAAGTTTCTTTATAAATCGTTCTTTCGCTACCGCCGGCTCGGCTGCTGGAATTATAATGAAGGAGTCGGGGCCGACGAAATACGCGCGAAAGGAGATGATCCAATTGAATCACAACGTAGAGGTGATCTCCGAGTAATCGGAGATCATCATCGATGACGGAAGAGGCCCCCGGGCCTCTTCTTACATTTTGGAAGCAATTTGCGTTGTAAGAATGTACGTTTTTCATTATAATGGAAAGGCGGTTCCGCTCACAACGCGGAACTAGCGAGACCCAAATTCGATGAAAGGGAGGATGTTAACAATGAATGCAATGAAATTCTGGAATGTAGCCAGCTCCACTAACAGTGCCGTATTGCCATCCGCGTCCGATGCGACGCATTATAATCGTTTAGAACAGTTCGAGGAGGACTTTGAACGTGAACTACAAAAATGGAAGAGACGTGCTTCCCCCTAGCTTATTATTAGAGCTGCAAAAATATATTCAGGGCGACCTCATCTATATCCCGAAGCCGGCGAATCAGCGCGCGAGCTGGGGCGAGGTAAGCGGTACTCGCAAGCTGCTTGCGGAACGCAACAAGGAGATCGTGCAATGTTACGTCAACGGCGCGACCGTTGCCGAGCTGGAGCGCATGTACCATCTATCCAGTGAAAGCATTCGCAAGATCATCGTGAAAGCCCGTTAACGAGATGAACAATCACATAACGTCCGGATCAAAAGAACCTCCGGTTCCGCATCGATGAAGAGATGCCGGAACGGAGGTTCTTTGCATTGCGTTCAAATTCTGATTGCTAGTGGGATACTGAGGGAAGCGCGACCTTCGTGCGGGGGTACTTGTAATCGTCCCGGTAGCAATAAGTTTCCGAATCGTAATCCGATTGGGACAGCCTATGGGAAACGTCGAATATGGGCAAGTCCGGATTAACGTGTAAGGTAGAGCCGAAGAAAGAGCAGCCCTCGAAGTGAAAGTCCAGGGACGTGATCAGGATCACGCAATTCGTAAACGTGCAGTTCGTAAAGGTGAAGCCGTCGAAGGTGATCGTTTCGTTCAGGAAATGCTGGTGCGAAATTAACTTCATTTGCAACTCTCCTCTGCAATGTATAGGCGACATCTCTAATCGTAGCAGAAGGTTGACGAGATGTTTGTCGCAACTTGACTGTGGGAGTGAATAGATATCGACATAGAACGAGCCTATCCTCAATCATGGTGTCTTTGCTGGAGGTTGTTTATTTATAAATAAAAATGATGAATAGAGTTGTTTGTTTTCAAAAAAATGAATATAAAATCTTGTTATATAACATACCACTGTTGCTCTGTAAACGTTTGTATTTGTGATCATACGGCAGTATATGGGAGGAATTAGGAGGACCCGAGGGGTCAGCGCCGCTCTTCCTAGGAGAACAAAAAATAGGCGGGGATATGCCGGGTAGCTGGAAATGACCTCCAGCCCGATCCATGTTAGCCTTTTAAGTGTTGAAAAAAAATAAACGAAAGGCTGGTGTGACAACAAGCATGCGGAAGAGATGGTTTACTTTGACGTTAGCGGCCATGCTGCTGCTAGGCGCTTGTTCCGGTAATGGCAGTAATAGCGGAACAAACACTTTGGAGAAGGCGAAAGAACAGGGGTACATAACGATCGGATTTGCCGGAGAGAATCCATATGCGTACAAGGACGAGAACGGCGAGCTGACGGGAGAAGCGGTAGAGATTGCGCGAACGATACTGAGTCGGCTCGGAATTGATGACATGCGAGGCGAATTGACGGAATTTTCAGGCTTGATTGCCGGGCTGGACGCTAAACGATTCGATATGATTACGGCCGGCATGTTTATTAATCCGGATCGTTGCAAGGCCGTCTTGTTTGCGGATCCCGAGTACAGCATCGGCGAAGGACTTGCCGTCAAGACGGGCAACCCACTTGGGTTAACGAGCTACAAGGCGATCGCGGACAACAAGGACGCTAAAGTCGCGGTCATGTCGGGAGCCGTAGAAATCGGGTATTTGGAAGCGAGCGGCGTGACGGAAAGCCAAATGGTAATCGTGCCGGATCAGGACGCGGCCATCAGCGCTTTGCAGTCCGGACGGGCGGATGCCATGACGATGACGGGTCCGGCGCTTCAATCCAGGCTGGACGAAGCAGGGGATGCCGCACTGGAGCGGGTTATGGATTTCGAACAACCGACGGTTGACGGCAAGAGCGTTCGCGGGTACGGAGCATCCGCGTTCCGAATGGAAGATACGGAGTTTCGCGATGCCTTTAACGCCGAGCTCTACAAGATGAAAGAGAACGGGGAGCTGCTGCAAATCTTGCAGACATTCGGGTTTACCGAGCAAGAGCTGCCGGGCGACGTCACGGCGCCGCAGCTGTGCTCTCCCCAAGCGTAACCGATGGATGCACCTATAGGGCAGTGGCTGCCGTTTCTGGCGGATGGAGCTATCGTCACCTTGAAGATCACGGTCCTCGCCGGACTGCTGGCTCTTAGCTTATCCGCCATGTCGGGCATGGGACGGTTGTCGTCCGTGGCGCCGATTCGCTGGTTGTCGGGCTGCTACATTGAGCTGTTCCGCGCTTCTTCGCTTCTCGTCCTGCTGTTCTGGGTATACTTCGCGCTTCCGATCGCCGGGCTCGAGCTGAATAAAACCTGGTCGGCCGTGCTCGCGATCGGTCTTAATATCGGCGCTTATGGCGGAGAAATCGTGAGAAGCTCCATACTTGCCGTTCCGAAGGGGCAATACGAAGCTTCGATCGCCCTTAATTTGCATCCGAACGCGAGGTTTGTCCGTGTCGTATTGCCGCAAGCCTTGGTAAGGATGCTGCCGCCGATGGGCAATTTGTCGATCGAGATGCTGAAGTCGACATCGCTCGTGTATTTCATTACGATGGCGGATTTGACCTACGAGGCTATGATTCTGCGAAACAATTATTACGCGCACACGCCGTTGATCTTTGGCTTGCTTCTCCTTATTTATTATCTGATGTCTTCTTGCGTATCTTGGTCGGTTCGATTGCTGGAGCGCAAGCTGGCCGGATGGAGGTGATCCCGGGTCATGTGGGATTGGGACTATGCGTACGAATTGCTGCCCAAGCTGCTCCGCGCGCTTCCGGCGACCCTTGCCGCTACCTTGTGCGGGTTCGGATTGGCGGTGCTGTTAGGCATCCTGCTCGCCGTGGCGGGTAGATCCCGCTTTCGCCTAGTGAAAGGGCTGACGACGGGATTCGTCGATTTCATCCGGAGCACGCCGCTGCTCGTTCAGCTGTTTTTCTTGTACTACAGCTTGCCGATGCTCACTCCGCTTGCGATGTCGGCATTCCTGACAGGCGTGATCGGACTTGGGCTGCACTACGCCTGTTATCTATCCGAGGTGTTCCGCTCCAGCATCGATGCGTTGCCGAAGGGACAATGGGAAGCGGCATCGGCGGTCAATTTGTCGAAAGCGAGAACCTGGTTTGCGATCATATTGCCGCAGGCGATACCGCCCGTTATTCCCATCATGGGCAATTATCTCATCGTCATCTTCAAGGAAACGCCCGCTTTGTCGGCGATCACGTTGGTTGAGCTGCTGATGAGGACCAAGAACGAAACGTCGTTGTCGTTCCGCGCTTTCGAGCCTTATACGATCACGGGCGGATTGTTTATCGCCGTGAGCTTGCTGTTATCCTTTGCGATCAGTCGGCTCGAGAAGCGGTATCGAAACCGAAGGGCCGCTTAGCGGGGAAAAGGAGGCGAGCATTAGCGATGAATGCGTTATACGAAACACGGCATGTAGAGAGCATGGCCGTCCCGGGAGAACCGATCGTCCAGTACGAAAAGGTGACGAAATCGTTCGGCGAGCTCGAGGTGATCAAAGGCGTCGATCTGACTCTGCATGCCGGAGAAAAGCTTGCGATTATCGGTCCCAGCGGCTCCGGCAAGACGACGCTGGGACGGATGTTGATGACGCTGGAGGAACCGACGAGCGGCGTCATCACGATCGATGGAGAGCCTCTTTGGCACATGAGAGACAAACGAGGACGGCTCGTCCGGGCTAACGAAAAACATCTTCACCGGATGCGAGAGAAGGTCGGCATGGTCTTTCAGCATTTCAACCTGTTCCCGCATCTTTCTGCCCACCGGAATGTCACGCTGGCGCTTACCTCCGTGCTTAAGATGCCCAAGAACGAAGCGCGCGAAAGGGCTGCGGAGATGCTCGGGAAGGTTGGGCTCGCGACGAAGCTGGATGAGTATCCGTCCCGGCTGTCGGGCGGACAGAAGCAACGCGTGGCGATCGCGCGGGCGCTTGTCTTGAAGCCGAAGGTCGTCGTCTTTGACGAAGTAACCTCTGCGCTGGATCCCGAGCTGGTAGGCGAGGTGCTTGCCGTAATCAAGGAAATCGCGGCGGACCGGGAAACGGCCATGATGCTGATTACGCACGAGATGGAATTCGCCAGGGAAGTGGCGGATCGCGTCATATTCGGAGCGGACGGTCTTATCGTGGAGCAAGGGACGCCGGAAGATATCTTCGAACGGCCCCGAAGCGAACGGCTGCAAGCCTTCTTAAGCCGCTTCCGTTGAATTCCGGATTCCGAATAGAGAGGACGTTATTGCAATGAGTAGAGCAAATGAGCATTCGATCCGTTACCGCAAGCCGGTAACGAGTGACGGAGGCGAGGTATGGAAGCTCGTCCGGGACAGCGGAGGGCTCGACCTCAATTCGGCATATAGTTATCTGATGTTATGCGATCTATTCCGGGATACATGTCGCGTAGCGGAGTCCGGAGGAAAAATCGTCGGATTCTTGTCCGCCTTTCGAAAGCCCGGCGAAGACCAAACGTTGTTTGTTTGGCAGATCGCGGTCGACCCGGGGTTTCGCGGCCATGGGATGGGGAGGAAATTGCTGCTTGACTTGCTAGGCGGCGAAGGGGATGCCGATATCCGCTATCTTGAGGCAACGATCGGACCGGACAATATTCTGTCCAGAAGCCTATTCCTGGGCTTGTCCCGGTCCCTTGGTACGGAATGCTCCATGTCGAGCCGCTACGGCTCGGAGCTGTTCCCGGGACCGGAATCGCACGACGACGAGCTGCTTTTCCGCATCGGTCCGATCGGGAGAGCGAGGACATTAACGGATCAACCACTACGAATGGAGGAGATGGGCCAATGACAGCTGTACCTAATCGCAACGGAGTAAATGATCAGCAAGTGTTCGAACAATTGGAATCGGAGGTGCGCAGCTACTGCCGCAGCTTCGATACGGTGTTCGCCAAGGCGAAAGGCGCGAAGCTTTGGGATAAGGACGGACGCGAGTACATCGATTTCTTTGCAGGAGCGGGGGCGCTGAACTATGGTCACAACAATGAGAAAATCCGCTCGCGGATCGTCGATTACATGATGAACGACGGCATCACGCATAGTCTGGACATGGCGACGGAAGCCAAGGAGCGCTTCTTGCTGACGTTCGAGCATAAAATTTTGAAGCCGAGAGAATTGACGTACAAAATCATGTTCCCAGGTCCCACCGGCACCAATTCGGTCGAAAGCGCGCTCAAAATAGCCCGAAAGGTGACGGGCAGAACAAACGTCATCGCTTTCACGAACGCTTTCCACGGCATGTCGATCGGCTCGCTTGCCGCTACCGGCAATGCATACAAGCGAGGCGGAGCGGGCGTCGCCCTTACCGGCACGACGTTTCTTCCCTACGACGGATATATGGGCCAGCTCGTCGATACGACCTTGCTGATGGAGAAGCTGCTCAAGGATGCGGGGAGCGGAATCGACGCTCCCGCGGCCGTCATCGTGGAGACGCTGCAAGGCGAAGGCGGTTTAAACGCGGCAAGCGTTAAGTGGCTGCAAAGACTGGAGTCACTATGCCGCAAGCACGGCATGCTCCTCATCGTCGACGATGTGCAAATGGGCTGCGGCCGTACGGGAAGCTTCTTCAGCTTCGAGGAAGCCGGCATTAAACCGGATATCGTATGTTTGTCGAAGTCCATCGGCGGCTACGGCTTGCCTATGGCGCTAACGCTGATCAAGCCCGAGCACGATATTTGGAGTCCAGGCGAGCATAACGGCACGTTCCGCGGCAATAATCTCGGGTTCGTTGCCGCCACGGAAGCTCTCCTGTATTGGGAGGACAGCCGGCTGGAGCGGCAAGTAAGGGAGCATGCCATCACGATCCGCAAATTTCTGGAGCTATCGGCTGCACGATACGGCGACAAAATTGCAGAGGTTCGAGGGAAAGGGCTTATTCAGGGGCTTGTATTCAAAAATCCCGAGGATGCCGGCGCATTGTGCAAAGCGGCGTTCCTGCGGGGCGTCATCATGGAAACCTCCGGTGCCCGCGACGAGGTGGCGAAGCTCATGCCGCCCCTAACGATCGAGCCGGAGGTGCTGGCCGAGGGCATCGCGCGAATCGACGAATCGCTTCGCGTCATGTATGCCGTTACGCCGGCCAAGGAGCCTGCGGAAGCACGAGCCTAGACTAAACGTTGAAAGAGAGACTGTCAGCCGCGAACATCTTATAATCAATCCGGAAATGGAGGCACTATTCATGATCGTTAAACATCTGAACGACATCGTGCATACGAAGAACGACATCGATACGGAAACCTGGAACTCGAGAAGACTATTGCTGAAGAAGGATGGCATGGGCTTCTCCATGCACGACACGATTATCAAAGCGGGCACGGAGACGCTGATTTGGTACAAAAACCATGTCGAAGCCGTTTATTGCATCGAAGGCGAAGGCGAGATCGAGGTCATCGGCGGCGCTACCTATTCCATTACGCCTGGCGTGTTGTACGCGTTGGACGGCAACGAAAAGCATTTGCTGCGCGCGACGAAGCAATTGCGAATGGTGTGCGTCTTTAATCCGCCGCTTACGGGAGCCGAGGTTCACGATAAGGAAGGCGTCTATCCGCTGGACGCGGAGATTGTGAGATAGATCCGGTCATCGGTAAAGTCCAGTCAAGCCATGCAATGCCCATCCCGCTATATGAAGGAGAGGATTTATTTGTCTAATTCCACCGTTAACCGTCCAGTCGATCGTTACCCTTCCCGAATTGCCGACCAAGCGCAGCTCACGGCACGTCTTGACCCCGTCGTCTACACGGAGTGGACGCCTCGAAGTCCGCTGACCGCGGAGCAATCCGATTTCTACGAAAAAAACGGCTATCTGTTCCTGGAGGACTTCTTCTCCGAGGAAGAAGTAGAGGGTTGGCGCGCGGAACTCGCTCGACTGCAAGAGCTATACCGCGACCGGGAGGAGGCGCATGTCATCCGCGAGCCGCAAAGCAAGGAGGTACGCTCCGTCTTCGCGGTACACGAGAACAACGATATTTTTCGCGGATTGTCCCAACACCCAAGGCTTACGGCAATCATGGATGATTTGCTGGGCTCGCAGACGTATATCCATCAATCCAGAATCAACTTCAAGCCGGGCTTCACGGGCAAAGAATTTTATTGGCATTCCGACTTCGAAACCTGGCATGTCGAAGACGGGATGCCGGCCATGCGGGCGCTCAGCTGTTCCGTGGCGCTTAGCGACAATCATCCCTTCAATGGACCGCTGATGGTCATTCCGGGCTCGCACAAAAAGTTTGTATCTTGCGTAGGACGGACGCCCGAGAACCACTTCAAGGAGTCTCTCCGCAAGCAGGAATACGGCGTGCCTGATCAAGACAGCTTAACGAAGCTGGCCGAGGATGGAGGCATAGAGATGCCGGTCGGCAAGGCGGGCTCCGTGCTATTGTTCGATTGCAATCTGATGCACGGCTCCAGCAGCAATATCTCGCCTTATGCCCGCAGCAATGTATTTATGGTATACAACAGCGTGGACAATAGGCTGGTCGAGCCTTATTCGGGGCAACAACCGCGGCCGGATTATATCGCAAGCCGCAAGTGAAACGGCTTTTATCATGAATCCCGTCCTAATCGTCGCGCTTATTATGGGCATCAACATCACCTATGTGACATTGTTTACGCTAAGGCTCATTTTGGTGATCAAAGGCAAACGCAGCACGGCCGCGCTGCTATCGATGGTCGAAGTTTTTATCTATATCATCGGTCTTCAAATCGTATTGGATAATTTGTCCAGCCCGGTGTATATCGCCGCTTATTGTCTCGGCTTCGGCATTGGGGTGTACCTTGGCAGCCGCATCGAGGAAGCTCTAGCGCTTGGTTATTCCGTTATTCAAGTGATTGCGGATACGGTCAATACCAGCTTGCCCGACAAGCTCCGGAGCTACGGCTACGGGGTGACGGTCTGGCCGGGAGAGGGCCGGAACGGACCGAGACTAGTCATGCAAGTGCTTGTCAAACGAAGCAACGAACGAAAGCTGCTCGACCGGATCGGTGAGGAAGCGCCAAAAGCGTTCGTCATCTCCCATGAGCCTCGACATTTGAGAGGCGGCTTCTGGGCGAAGCTGCTTGAACGCTGAACGCTGAACGCTGAACGCTGAACGCTGAACTCTGAACCGAATGAAGAACCGATACTAAAGCGAGGATTCATTATGCGCGCTCGCGCTTGGGATGCCATCTCTATTGCAGAGATGGTTTCTTTTTTTTGTAAGCGAAAAGGAACGTTGACAAAAAGTATTTTAGAAGTTAATATTTCAATAGTTGAAATATATAGTGGTGAAGTAATTGATGCGAGGTGAATGGATGGAGACGTTGGTGGGGAGATTCCAGAGGTCGTTAATCTTCTTGAACCGGCTATTTACCGCCGAGATGATGAAGCACATGGACTCGCAGGTAACCAATACGCAGATGTTTATGCTTCATTATATTCAAGAGAGCGGCGGCTGCAGGCTGACTGCGCTCGCGGAGAAGCTCGACGTGAAGCCCGGCGCGGTGACGGCGATGATCGACCGGCTGGGCAGGTCGGGGTACGTGTCCCGAGAGACCGATGCTCTGGACAGAAGAGTCATCCGTGTTTCGTTGACGGAAGCGGGAGAAGCTATAATCGCAAGGTCTCATGAGCTGCGGAAGGAAATCGTGGCGAAGTATATGGAGAAGCTGAGTCCGGAAGAGGTCGAAACGGTGACGGTGCTAATGGAAAAGCTCGTAGCCGCGGCTCAAAATACCTCGGAAGACGCAAGCTAGGTACAGGTGCAACAGGATCATTAACAGGATCAGGATTAGAATCGGATGAAATATTTATTTGCAGAATGAAGGGGAAATCATCATGGAACACTTATCGCACAAACGAAAAATGACGATCATGTTCGCGATTATCGCGGCCATGTTCTTCTCGGCGATCAATCAGACGATCGTCAGCACGGCGATGCCGCGCATTATTGCCGTCCTAAGCGGGATGGAATATTATAGCTGGGTCATTACCATCTACATGCTAACTTCGACGCTTGCGACGGTGCTCGTGGGCAAGCTGTCCGATATATATGGCCGGAAGCCGTTTATCCTGACGGGTATCGTCATCTTTATGATCGGCGCGCTATTGACGGGCTTCTCCAAGGATATCTTTCAATTGATTATATACCGCGGCGTGCAAGGCGTCGGGGCCGGCATTATTATGGCGACCGTGTTTACCGCCGTCGGCGATTTGTTCTCGCCGCGCGAGCGCGGCAAGTGGACCGGCGTCATGATGGCCGTATTCGGCTTCTCCAGCGTCATCGGACCGACGCTCGGCGGCTGGCTCGTCGACAACATGGAGTGGAAGTGGCTGTTCTGGATCTTCCTGCCGCTTGGCGTAGTCGCTTTCTTTATGATTTTGTTCCTGTTCCCGAAGGTCGATCGCAAGCCGGCGGAAAGCATCGACTATCTAGGCTCATTATTCCTTAGTATAGCGATCATCGCTTTGCTTCTCGGCTTCACATGGGCGGGCAGTCAATACGATTGGGGATCTTGGCAAATTCTCGGGTTGTTCGCAGCTACGTTGGCATCTTTGGTCATCTTTATTTTTGTAGAACGCAGGGCGAAAAGCCCAGTATTGCCATTGTCGCTGTTCCGAAACGATATCGTCACCATTTCGAACGTCATCGGGTTCTTGATGAATGCCGGCATGATGGGCGCGCTGATCTACCTACCGTTCTTCGTGCAGGGCGTCGAGGGCATATCGCCAACCTACTCAGGTTACGTCACGATGCCGATGTCGATCGGCATGGTCGTGATGAGCACCATTATCGGTCGTCAAATTACGAAGACGGGCAAATACAAACGGTACGCGGTCGCCGGCTTGCCGATCATGATCGCGGGCATGTTGATCATGGCCTTCATGAACAGCGTATGGCTGGCCGTCATCGCCATGATCGTATTCGGCATAGGGCTTGGCGTCGGCATGCCGGTCTTCTCGCTTACCGTGCAGAACGCGGTTAAGCCGACGGAGCTCGGCGTTGCGACCTCCTCGTCCCAGCTGTTCCGTAATCTCGGAGGCACGATCGGCATCGCCGTTATGGGTACGATTATGCAGTCCGCGCTAGTTCGCAACATGAAGACGGCGGCAGCTTCAGGCGACAGCTTCCACTTCGAGGATCTGGATCCCGAGCTTGCGAAGGAGCTCGCCGCCTTCCAGAATCCTGAGATGCTGCTGGATCAGCCGAAGCTGGAGCAGCTGCAGCAGACATTGCCTGCCGATGTGCAGCCGCTCATTACGCAAATGATCGATACGCTTAGAGACGCGCTTAGCCACTCCTTGACGGTCGTGTTCCTTGCCGGAACCTCGCTTGTCGTCGTTGCGATGATTCTTTCGTTCTTCTTGCGAGAAATTCCGCTGCGCACATCCAACAAGATGCCGGAGCCGGAAGTCGACGCCGTCTAACATATAACGGCCATCGCCCCATATACATGTATCGATCTGGATACATTGGATATGGGGTGATTGTTTTATGTACGTGGAAGTGGAGAAGGATGTACATGTTTACGTAGCCGATATCGATCCGGGCCCGGGGAGCCGAACGGTGTTCTTCATGCACGGCTGGCCGCTTAGCCATGCGATGTTCGAATATCAATACAATATTTTGCCTATGCACGGGTATCGTTGCATCGGGATGGATATGAGAGGATTCGGACAATCGGATAAACCATGGCAAGGGTATACGTATGACCGGCTTGCGGACGATATCGCGGCCGTCGTGCAGGCATTGGACATTCGCGACGCGACGCTGGTCGGATTCTCGATGGGCGGGGCCGTATCCATCCGTTACATGGCTCGCCACAAGGGAAGAGGGTTCAAGAAGCTGGTGCTGATCGATGCCGTTGCGCCCGCGCTCGTGCAAGGACCGGAAGCGCCGGACGCGTTGCCTCAAGCGGCTTTTGACGCATTGCTTAAGCCGTTAATGACGAACCGGCCCAAATTTTTTAACGACGTGTCGTTGATGTTTTTTAATCGGAACCTAGGGCCGGCGATGCAGGAGTGGTTCGTTGAACTTGGCATGCAGTCCGCTTCTTATGCAAGCATCAACTTGTTGACGGAAACCGCGAAGGATAACGTCAGCAGGGATTTGCCGTCGATCAAGGTGCCGACCGCGATCTTTCATGGCATACACGACGAGCTCGTGCCGTTCAAGAGCGCTCAGCTCGTCCATCAAAGGATTGCGGGATCGACGTTGATTCCGATGGCTAATAGCGGCCACGGAGCGCCGATCTGCCAATCGGAGGAGTTAAACGCGAAGCTGTTGGCGTTTTTGAAAAGTTAATACGCGCCGCGCCGAATGAAGAGAGAACGGATTGCGGGATCATTTCGGAAGCCATCATTCGCTTGCGACACTTCGTGAAATTCGCGAAAAAAGCGAAATATGGCTTCTATTCGTCATGTAGTGGTTGAGTTGTCGGGGCGATACCGATTATAATATAGCGAGTATGAATTTCTTACAGAAAAGGTGTCATAGATGAGCATATTAAACGTAGAACGACTCAGCCACGGCTTCGGAGACCGAGCGATCTTCAACGACGTATCGTTCCGGCTGCTGAAGGGCGAGCATATCGGCTTGATCGGCGCGAACGGCGAAGGCAAGTCTACCTTCATGAACATTATTACGGGCAAGCTTCAGCCGGATGACGGCAAAGTGGAATGGTCCAAGCGGATGCGCGTCGGTTATCTGGATCAACACGCGGTATTGTCCAAAGGCATGACGATGCGCGACGTTCTCAAGAGCGCGTTCCAATATTTGTTCGACATGGAAGCCGAGATGAACGACATGTACGGCCGCATGGGCGACGTCTCTCCGGAGGAGCTGGAGAAGCTGCTCGAGGATGTCGGCACGATTCAAGACACGCTGACGAACCAGGACTTCTATATGATCGACGCCAAGATCGACGAGACGGCGCGCGGTCTGGGACTTACGGATGTTGGACTGGACAAGGACGTTCATGATCTTAGCGGCGGCCAACGCACCAAGGTATTGCTTGCCAAGCTGTTGCTGGAGAAGCCGGACATCCTCCTCCTCGACGAGCCGACGAACTATCTCGACGAAGTGCACATCGATTGGCTCAGACGTTACCTGCAGGAATACGAGAATGCCTTTATATTGATTTCTCATGATATCCCGTTCCTTAACAGCGTCATCAACCTGATCTACCATATGGAAAATCAGGAGCTGAACCGTTATGTCGGCGATTATGACCACTTCCTTGAAGTCCACGAGATGCGGAAGCAGCAGCTGGAGTCCGCCTACAAGCGCCAACAGCAGGAAATCGCGGATTTGAAGGACTTTGTTGCCCGCAACAAAGCGAGCGTAGCTACGCGCAATATGGCGATGTCGCGCCAGAAGAAGCTGGATAAAATGGACGTCATCGAGCTGGCCAAAGAGAAGCCGAAGCCTTCGTTCAACTTTAAGGAAGGACGTACGGCGGGCCGCGTCATCTTCGAAGCCAAGGATCTCGTCATCGGCTACTCCGAGCCTTTGTCCAGACCGCTTGATCTGCGCATGGAGCGGGGGCAAAAAATCGCCTTGGTTGGCGCCAACGGCATCGGTAAAACAACCTTGCTGCGCAGCATTTTGGGCGAAATCCCGGCCGTGTCCGGCCACGTTCAGCTTGGCGACAACCTGGAAATCGGCTACTTCGTGCAAGAGGCGAAGGATGCGAACTATAACACGTGTATCGAAGAAATTTGGAAGGAGTTCCCTTCCTTTACGCAATTCGAGGTTCGCGCGGCGCTTGCCAAGTGCGGATTGACGACCAAACATATCGAAAGCAAGATCACGGTGCTCAGCGGCGGAGAGAAAGCAAAGGTTCGTCTCTGCAAGCTGATCAACCGCGAATCCAACCTGCTCGTGCTCGACGAGCCGACTAACCACTTGGACGTCGACGCGAAGGATGAACTGAAGCGCGCGCTCAAAGCGTACAAAGGAAGCATCCTGCTGATCTCCCACGAACCGGAGTTTTATCGCGACGTAGTAACGGAGACCTGGAACTGCGAGTCTTGGACGACGAAGGTGTTTTAGATCGGAGTGAAGTTGGAGTATAAACCTGTCCTCTCTAAACGGGGGACAGGTTTTTCGTTGTGATTTTGCTGCAATGGATGGAATGAGATGCGCCGCGCCGCCAAAGGATGGATGGCGTTTGCCGATTCCTCTGGGTTGGGGCTTTTTGCTGTATTGGACTTTGGCTGCTGCGCTTATTGTGGTTGAAGCGTCGATATGGTGAATATAACGCCGAACTGATCTCTCACCGTGCCGAATGCCGGACTAAAAAACGTTTCTTCGAGCGCATGCGTGACCGAACCGTTAACGGATAACGCTTCGAACAATTGTCTCGATAGACTGGCATCCTCCGTGTTGATGCAGATCGTGACGTTATTTCCTTGCTGATATTGGTAAGCCGGGAACGTATCGCAAAGATACAATTCCGGACCGCCTGGCAAGCGAAGATGGGCATGCAGCACGTAATTGCTTAATTCCTCCGAAGCAAACCCCGGTATATCGCTTGCTTTCTGCAATAGGACGAGCTCCGCTTCAAATACCTCTTGATAGAACGTCACGGCTTCCAGCGTTCGGCCGCCCTCCATAATAAGGTAGGGAACAAACTTCATGCTCACGATGTATCAGCTCCTTGGAAAAATTAGGGCAGTCCTATGCCTATATGGAGTATAGCAGAAATGGCAGTCGATTGCTTTCTCGATGGGCACTCTAGGCGATTGAAAGTTGCATAGAGATTTACATTTTAGCGAACGTATGTTAGCGTACGGTTGATATGAATATTTGATTCTGGAAGCACCAGAGGAACTCAAGTCAATGGACTTGGTTCCTCTTTTTTTGTTTCCAGTATTTAGTGCGAATGATATAATGGAGGGGAATTTCGTGCCAATGCGAGTTGGAAAAGTGGATGATTACACGCTTAAAGTATGGTTTATTGGTTTTGACCCGGAATACGTCAAGCTGTTAAAAACGATAAAAGGAAGTCGTTGGAAATCGGAAGAGAAGGTATGGACTTTACCGTATACGTTGCATAATGTGGAGCGGCTTATTGATGGACTCGGAATAGAGAAGCTTCAAGCGGAATCCGATTTGTTGGAGGAGTGTTATCTCCTGCAGCCTGAGAACGGCAAGCCGGCACTTCGAAAAAGGAGGTTCACGGAAGAGGGCGATCGGTAAAGAATGCATAATGCGCTGAAGCTGCGCGGATATAGTCAGAAGACGATACGAGCGTACTTAAGCCATTTGGAGCGGTATACCGAATATGAATTACGGCATTCACCCGACGGAAAGCTGACCAAGCCTATTCAGCAATATTCCTTGCAGCTAATTGAGCGTGGTTATTCTCATGCATACGTGAATCAAGCGATTAGCGCGATCAAATTTTATCGCGAGAAGGTCCAGCTCATACGAGACGAAACGGCCTATATCCGGCCCAAAAAAGAAACTAAGCTGCCGCATGTATTATCGTTGACCGATATCAAGAAAGTGTTAGCTGCCGTAACCAATCTCAAGCACAAGACGTTATTGATGCTAACCTATTCGTCGGGACTTCGGGTAAGCGAAGTCGTTCGCCTTCGTTACGAGGATTTGGACGCAGAGCGCCGGACGCTGCGGGTCCGGCAAGGAAAGGGCCGAAAGGATAGACAAACTGTTCTATCCGAGCAGGCTTATATGATGCTTCAGAAATATGCTAGCGAAAGGGAAGAGCATCGGGAAAAGGATTGGTTATTTCAAGGTCAATATGTAGGAAAACATTTAACGGAGAGGACCGCCCAAAAGATATTCGAACAAGCGTTGGCCACATCGGGAATAGGTAAAAAAGCAAGCATTCACAGTCTGCGGCATTCGTTTGCCACGCATCTCCTTGAGGGCGGGATCGACATTCGCTACATACAGGAGCTGTTGGGGCACCAAAGCAGTAAAACGACAGAGCGTTATACTCATGTTAGTATTAAAGACATAAGGCGTATTAAAAGCCCGCTTGATCGGGAGGAGTGAAGGGGGAAGGTGCGCGTCGTACACCGTCGTAAACTCGCCCAGCATAAGCTGCTGGGCGCAATACAGAAACTTTCCAATAAAGATCGTTATTACGCCAGGCCGAGATAAGAACGTTATCGGAAACTCCTGAATAATACATTATAAACCTGAAAGTTGGCGGCCTATGCTGAGGAAAATTAATGCACTAAAACTCATGAATGCATTAGCTCGGCTTTTCGTTCTGATTAGGTATGAACCGGAAAATCCGGTACACATTGAATTAATAAAATCCTTTCAAAATCATTTTAAAAACGACAATGATTATTTTAATTTAAAAATACTCATTAGAGCCTTAAGAGATGTACAAGAAAATGAAAACAGAGACTCATTAATTAGAGAACTTAGGACAAACCGATTAAAAGCAGGTTCAATTGAAATAAATAAAGTACTAATAAGCATTCAGATTATAAATGAGATTCTCGACCAAATACTATTAAATATTTTGAATAGTAACTTTGAAAAAGTTAAGTACATGTCGGATGCGGTTCATAATTATCCTGTATTTTTGACGAGAGAACAAGAAAGAAAAGATATATGGACAAATATTAATTACTATACTGAACCATTTGGTGAAGATTTTTTATCCAAGTGGATGCACGTATTTAAAGAATATTAAAAAGAATATTTAATAGATTTTAAAGTTGATTCGAGGAAGTAGGAGCATCCGATAACACCATATTCACGCATCGGGCGTTCGCCCTCGGTCCCAGAAGCGTCTTCAGAGAAGCGGTTGCTGTGGACACACCCGGCATTCGCCGGGCGTCATGAATATACCAAACGTTATCGGGAATCCCCAAAATCTTTTATAAAGAGGTGAATAATTGAGAAGTTCAAATAAAACTCTAGTGTTTACTGGAAGTATTTTATTGATTATTGTTATTTCGGGACTGTATATTCAATGGAAAGTTCTGAATAATAATTGGTTTGAATATAATAAACCAATTGAAATAGAAATAGTAACCTGGTCAGAAGAGGGGGAGCATGTTAGCTATAACCCTATTACCGATAATAAAACAACCAAAAATATATTAAAGAAATTAGATAATTCAGGTGTGATTGAAGACTATACAAAAAATGATTACATTGATAATTTACCGCTAAAGAGAGGGACAGAAGTACAGTTGGCAGTGAGAAAAACAAATGAAAAAGGAAACAGGCAGGGAGAAATACTAATTCACTTTTCGTTTTGTGAATTTCATAATATCGCAGAAATAGAAAATGAATATTATCATCTGGATCAAGAGTTCAAGAACTATATATTTAAGACATTAGAAAACCATAAAAAATTAACCATGTAAGTTACTCAAGAAGCCGGGGACATCCGATAACACCATATTCAAGCATCGGGCTTTCGCCCTCGGTCCGGCAGGAGCTTTGGGCAGGGGAGTTAGTCAGCCGGACACACCCGGCATTCGCCGGGCGTCGTGAATATACGAAACGTTATCTAACATTGCCAGTTCAAGAAGTATTCAACCCATCAGGAATGAAGATCAAATCTAAACAATTGTAAACCAATTTTGATTTGATCTAAGAGCATTCCTGAACGAAATCGGCAAGACATTTCCAAACCAATCGCTATATATTTGAAACAAGGGGAAATAAGGATTGAACCGAATAAATGACGTAAAGGGCAATTGAAATCGGATATTAGTTGAAGCCATAGGCTATGCGCTCCCTTGATACGCAACCGATTTCTGCCCCATTACGTCACCCTGGAAAAGCATCGGTTCAACCCTTAACCCCTTGTTAAAAACATATATAAAGTCGATGAAAGAATTTGGAAAGTCTTTAAGACCGATTTCTTGGGTCGATTCGAGGAAGAGGCAACGTCAGATAACACCGCATTCACGCTGCGTCGCTGTCGCTCCTTGGTCCGGGCCGAAGCAGTAGATGAAGTTTCGAAGAAGCTTATTCAGTAGCAGGGAAGTATAATCAGCCGGACAACCTTCCCCTGCATAACCGCTTCGCGGCCGTTCCCTTCGGTCACTTTAGGCAGTGCAGGTTCGTGAATTCAAGAACGTTATAAGAAATGGGGGCAAGGCAATTGAAACCAATAATATAAACTTCCAATTCGAAAATATTTTCTTGGAGGTAAACAATCATGATAAAAGACATGAAAATAGAAACAAACAGACTATTAATTCGAGCATATCATGAAAACGATTTGCTTGAAGCGTTTCAACTGATGCAGAACAAAGAATTATTCGAACATTTACCAATGGAAGTAATGTCATTTGAAGAGTATAAACGACTTTTTAATTGGCTAAGGGACTGTTATGAGAAAAGCTATAAAGATAAGTGGTTTAAATATTCATTTGTAATCACAGACAAGAATACGGGAAGACAACTTGGTTGGTGCGGAGTAGGGAGTCTGGATTTTAATCATAATCTTAAAGAAATATTTTATTTAATAGGTAGACCGTATTGGGGAATGGGGTATGCCTCTGAAGCAATTAAAGGACTTCTGGAATATTGTAAAAACACTTTGGAGATCGAAGAAATATCTGCAGTCGTTAAACCTGGAAATAAAGCATCAAAAAGAATAATTGAAAAACTAGAATTTAACTACGAGTATACAATTTCAGGGCTGTCTGATGAATATGATTTTTATAACGGAGAACTGTTTTACACTAAAACTATGAATTAAGAATTTGTAAGTAATGCTTCGAAGGCCCCCACATCTTATAACACCGTATTCACGCTGCGTCGCTAACGCTCCTTGGTCCGGGCCGAAGTTGGAAGAAGCGGTTTCGAAGAAGTGGTTTCAGTAGCAGGGAAGCTAATTCAGCCGGACAACCTTGCACTGCCTAACCGCGTCGCGGCCACTCCCTCCGGTCGTTTAAGGCAGTGAAGGTTCGTGAATACAAGAACGTTAGGTGAAATTTCCGCAAATCATAATAAGGAAGGATAGAAATATGACTATTGCTGGTATGCTAATAGCCTTATTTGTTTTATTAGTTTCTTTTTACTTCATGGGGCCGTTCGGTGTAGGAATTTTACTCATTATCTTATTTGGTTTAACTTTAAGCACATATCAAAAAACCAAACAAATAAATGATGACTTAAAGCAAATTAAAAACAAGTTAGGAATATTAAATGAAGAAGAAAAAAACGATATGGATATTAAAAACAATGCAAAAGAATATGAAATGGCAATAAAAGATCCAGAATTCAAATCTAAAATCAATGAAGAAATTGAAAAAGAGCTAGAAAACTATTTAAATGAAATTGAAAATAAGGATAATAACAAAGGGAAATAGAATTTTGTAAGAAGCTCGGGAAGGCGGAAACATCACCTAACACCATATTCACGCATCGGACTTCGTCCTCGGTCCCAGAAGCGGCTTCAAAGGAGCGGTTGCTGTGGACACACCCGGCATTCGCCGGGCGTCGTGAATATACGAAACGTTATGCGAAATATCCAAAAATAATAAGGCGGTGAAAAATGAAAAAATACACTAAAAGTGTGTTGATTGCTGTATTATTTTTGGCAATGATAGAGTTATTGCTGAGTTGTTCATCTTCTGATCCAAAATTATTTGAAGGCAAATGGATAGTCAAACAATCATCTTTAACGTATTCAGGCAAAGCTGATGATAAATCATTTGAACATGAGCTTGGGAAATATAATTTTTGGGATTCAAAAGATGGAGTAATACGATTGTCAAATTATCACGTGTCAATTCAGAAAGATGAAGAAGTATATGAGCTTGATCAAACCGAATTGAACGTCAATTATCAATTAATGAATAGAGAAAAAATTGTAATTGATGATATAGAATTTAAAATTAAGCTTCAAAATAATAAGATGACAATCAGTAATTCAACATTTGAAATGCAATTTGAAAGATTAACTGAGAAATGATGAAGAGCAGATACTTCGCATAACGTTTCGTATATTCACGACGCTCGGCGAATGCCGGGTGTGTCCACAGCAACTACTTCCTTGAAGCCGCTTCTTGGGACCGAGGGCCGAATGGCCCGAAGCGTGAATATGGTGTTAGGTGAAGTACCTGGCTTCTCGAATACGCATAATTATTCTTTAAATATATCAATACAAATTATCGGAGTGGCTTCATCCCAAGGGATTTCTGTAACAAATTCTATCCCCTTATACTCAAATAATTCAAAGTAATATGTATTTTGTTCTAACAGCTCTTTATCAAATGTGTATTCACTTACTCCTTTAAGATCAACCATTGTTGTTCCTATTCCAAACTTGTTTAGAAATTTGCCTTTGTAGTCTTTGCTTACTCGAATGCTTGTGATTCGATATTTATTATTTGTTTCGTTCAGATAAAATTCAATATTACAGCTCTTGTCCTTTATTATTTTGGGCCCATTTGCGATTTCTTCACAATCGTAATCGAAATCAATCAATTTTATTAAATCTTTCAATTCAGTATCCAATAGAAATTGCCCGACTCTGTAGCCGGCAACTAGATCCCCATCTAAGTAACCCATTCTTTTTCCTTTCTTGTTCTTTATTATTGATTGGTCTCAGGTATTTCACCTAACACCATATTCACGCATCGGGCATTCGCCCTCGGTCCCAGAAGCGGTTTCAGGGAGCATTTGCTGTGGACACACCCGGCATTCGCCGAGCGTCGTGAATATACGAAACGTTATCGGAAATTCATAAACAACTAGGGGGAAATTGAATGGGTACAAAGTTTGCCAATCTTCATATTAAAACAACTAATCAAGAAATAATCTTCAATGCACTTCAAAGTCTAAGTAACAAAGCTGGATCAGTTCTTGCTGACGCTGATTATTCTGCTATGAGTATTATTGATCAATACGTTTATAGGGTTTCTAAAGATGAAGAGATAAATAAAAAAGCTTCTACAGTTACATTTTATCTTAACAAAGATATGAGCTGGACAAGTGTTCTTAATGATCATTTTTCATGGGGGACTGTCGAGGGAATTGGAGGACTTCTTTCACAATTCATATTAGAACCTGTAATGACAATTGGATTCTTTGATGAAGATATATTTGAATTCACTTTATTTCAGAAGGGTGAAATTAAAACTAAAAAGTACTTTTGTGAGGAAGGGGTGATTGAGGAAAATGGGTTAGAATCAGAAATAATTGATCTTAATTATTTAAAGGAAATATTTGATCTTAACCATTTTGAGATAACAAAACTATTAGAAATAAGTAATCCTGAACGAGCTATAGATGAGCTTTCAAGAATGATACAGAAAAATTTATGGATTCATTCAGAATTGATAAGTGATGTTAAAGAAATAGAAGATACATATACAAAACTTGAATTGAAGATATTGTAAGTGTATCAAGGGGACATGAACTTCTGATAACACCATATTCACGCATCGGGCATTCGCCCTCGCTCCGGCAGAAGTATTTTACAGAGAAGTAGTAGCAGCCGGACACACTCGACTTCGTCGAGCGTCGTGAACACACAAACGTTATCTGAAAGACCCCAAGTTCGAAATAGAAAGGCAGTTAACATTATGAATTTTAGACGAGTACAATCTTCAATTATATTTTCAATTGCTATTTTATTATTCTTTGTCTTTGGATACCGATATTTAAGTTTTTCTACAGTTGTCGTTTTAACTGTTCTTTTATTTGCCTTTCTTGTGTATCTTTCATCAACATTCTATCAAGTCATAGAAGGAAAACTAATCGGATATATATTGTTCACCAAAAACTTTGAAATTCAAATAAACTCAATCAAATACATCGAAGCAATTACAGTGAAAAAAGCCGGACAAATTTATATAACAATCGGAAAGTCAGAAGCTGAAGATTCTTATATTCTACACTTAAAAGATGGTTCAACATTGAAGATAGATAATTATTATAGGAACCATGGAAAGAGTTTGGGCAGATTTTTGAAAGAAAAATATAAAATTAATTTTAAGGAAACGGAGAAGATTAAATATCTTTATGGAAATCCGTAAGAGATGCAAGGGAGTCGGATCCTTCAGATAACACCATATTCACGCATCGGGCTTCGCCCTCCGCCCGGCAGGAGATATTGGCAGGGTAGCTGTATCAGCCGGACACACTAGACTACGTCGAGCGTCGTGAATATACGAAACGTTAACTGAAATTGCTGAAACATCATAAAAAAATCTAACCATACGGAGAAACGAATGAAACGCATGACTGAAAGATTGATAGCATTATTCGAGAAGGCAAATAAAAATTTTATTCAAAGTGATCTTGAATTATTTAACTCTAAAGTATCTGAGCGGACTCTTTGTGGAGCGCTCATGATTCATTTATATGAGATTATTAAGAGATCAGAGTTTTCAGAGTACAAGGTAGATGTAGAGTACAACCGTAATAAAAACGGAAAAGTTAAAACACATGTAAAAACTATACATGGGCCAAATGATCTTGTTGTAAGGATTAACTGTGATCTGATTGTCCATAGTCGAGGTAGCAATATTGAACAGGATAATCTCATTGCACTTGAGATGAAAAAATCGAATAGGAAACAAGAAGAAAAAGACAATGATAGAACACGATTAGAAGCTTTAACGAAAGAAAGCTACGATGACATTTGGTCTTTTGATGGTAAGACTTTACCAGAACATGTTTGTAGATATGGCTTAGGAGTCTATTATGAAGTCAATTACAAAGAGAAAGTCATATTAATCGAATATTATTCGACGGGATATAAATTTGAAGAATACGAAATCAAGTTTTAAATACAGAGAATAGTATAGTTTTAAGTAATTCGAGGTAGTCAGCAACTTCAGTTAACACCATATTCACGCATCGGGCTTCGCCCTCGGTCCGGCAGGAGCTATTGGCAGAGGAGATAAATCAGCCGGACACATCCCGACTCCGTCGGACGTCGTGAATACAGGGAACGTTATGTGAAATCATTTAAAAAAGGAGTTTATAATAAATGCAAGAAATATCGGATTTCCTTATTGATATTGGTTGGAAGTCAGCATTGGTTATACTTATACCATTAGTGTTTCAAATTCTAATATTATTTTCAAGCACAGAATTTGAAAAAGTGTTTTTTACTAGAAAGCAAACACTAGTTATGATAATAACCAAAATTATTTTATTTTCAGTAATCGGAACAATAATCTGTTCTTTATCAATTCTTATATTTTTAACTACTAATGAAAATGAGTTCACGCTGTCTTTTGCTATATTTATATTCATTGTGTACTTATGCGTAGCATTAATATTCTTACCCATTCTTGAAAGAAGACATAAAACTTGTTTATACATTAAACATGAAAGTAAGGGAATACTTTACATTCAAAGAAGAACAATGAATGATAAACTTCTTTTATCAACCACTAGAGACATTGGTCCTAAGACTTCTCAAGGAAGTATCTTCTTTGAAGAGCTTGATATTTTATATAAGTATGAAATATTCTTCGCCAAAAAAATATATGTTAATTTTTTTTGGAGAGGTAAAATTAATTATCCGAATGACGATTATAATGCAACTAACAAATTAATAAATCAAGAAGAGCCAGTAAGTATATCAGAGAAGACAAATGACTTCAAATAACGTTTCGTATATTCACGACGTCCGACGAAGTCGGATGTGTCCGGCAGCAACTGCATCCCAGCCAATTACTTCTGTCCGGACCGAGGGGCGAATGCCCCGATGCGTGAATATGGTGTTAGACGAAGTTAACGCTTCTTTGCGCTGCTCACAAACGATTTAATAGTCTTTCAATATGCTTTTAATACGCCCTTAATACGCTTTTAAATTCGATTTGCAATTTCGTTTTTTTATCGCTTTCATTGTGCTTTTCAATATCCTCTAATCGCTTTTTCTGTTCACTTCTTTTTCCAATTGTGTTATCATACTTTTAAAGAAGCCGAGTGCGGCTAACACTCGGCTTAACAATTGGCTTGGATGGTTTATTCCCTTCAAAGTCGAACAGGATTAAAAACCCACCTCTGGCGCTAACCGTTGGGTGGGTTTTTACTTTCTCTTGTTGTTAGAATTAATGTAAGTTAGAAGTGCAAGAATAAACGATCCAAATAAAAACATGATCGTCAAAGCATCTTTAACTTCCATGGCTTCACCTCCTTTCGAAGGGAAACCATGCCCACCCAAGATTCAATTGTCTTTCCTATTGTACCATCATCTACCAACTAGGTGAAGAACAATTGTTCGGTGTTTTTAATTGATCTTGAATTCGTTAATTTCGTCTAACACCATATTCACGCATCGGGCATACGCCCTCGGTCCCAGAAGAAAATTCGAAGAAGTGGTTGCTGGGACACACCCAGCTGTCGCCGGGCGTCGTTAATATGAGGAACGTTATACGACATCACTGAAAGATCTAAAAATCAATTTAAAGGAAGTTGATCCAGGATGCCGGCGAAAGATATGGATACAAGCTATATAGACGCTTGTATTAAGCATGGAGTGGGAACCATCACTGGAAATTATAAAATGGCTAACAAAGCTGCAAATAAAATATATGAGATAGTTACTGAATTAAAAAAGAAAAACAATTTAGAGTGTCTATTCAATTTTATAGAGCATAAAAATGAGTCAGTTAGGTTATGGAGTTCGAGTTATTTATTGGACCTTGACAAAGAAGAACGAGCAATAATTACGTTGAGAAATCTTAGTAGAGAGACAAAATCGTTGGTATCATTCTCAGCAAAAGTAACATTAGAAGAATGGAAAAATGGAACTCTAAAAATGTATTTTAAAGAATAATTTGAATGAGATTCGAAGAAGTCAGTGACGTCGTATAACACCATATTAACGCATCGGGCTGACGCTCTTGGTCCGGCAGGAGATATTGGCAGGGAAGCGTAACATCCGGACACATCCGACATTCGTCGGACGTCGAGAACAAACGAAACGTCAGGTGAAATCCTGAAGTGATTATGTGAGGGGGATTCTATGGGGCTTAATAAAACTGTGAGTTTGACAGTCATCATATTGTTGTTATTTTTATTTATTCTAGTTTGTTTTTATTCGTATTTATTAGCAGATTGGCCTGTTAATGATTCGATTGGTCGATATATGACAGAAAAGGATTGGTACGATTATAGCATTGAGAGTGCAGTTTTCGCATTCGCTTTTGGTTCTATTTTTGTTTTATTCTTATTGGTTTTCAGTTTTTTAATCATCAAATTTTCAGGCTTTTTTAGAATTAAGAAAACAATACTTATTTTAAGTGTGATATATGTATTTATACTAATTAACACCTGCATTTTTAGTGCGATAAAGATTTATTTGAATAAGTCTTGGTTTTAATACTCTTTAAATGAAATTTGAATAACTCAATTATTCCTGAAAGTAACTCTACGAACTCCACCTAACACCATATTCACGCATCGGGCTGACGCCCTCGGTCTGGCAGAAGTTGTTGGCAGGGAAGTAGTTGCAGCCGGACACATCCGACTTTGTCGGACGTCGCGAATATACGAAACGTTAGATGAAATTAACGGGTTAAGATTCAAGAAATACAGAACAATTGTTCTTCATCTTATTGGTAGATGATGGTACAATAGGAAAGACAATTGAATCTTGGGTGGGCATGGTTTCCCTTCGAAAGGAGGTGAGGCCATGGAGGTTAAAGATGCAATAACGATCATGTTTTTATTCGGATCGTTTATCTTGGCACTTTTAACATACATCAACTCTAACAACAAGAGAAAGTAAAAACCCACCCCAAGGTTAGCGCCGAAGGTGGGTTTTTGTACCTTTTCAACTCAGAAGGGATAACCATCCAAGCCAATTGTTAAGCCGAGTGTTAGCCGCACTCGGCTTCTTTAAAAGTATGATAACACAATTGGAAAAAGAAGTGAACTGGAAAAGTGATTAAAGAATATTGAAAAGCATAATATAAGCGATAAAAAACTGGAATAGCAAATCGTATTTAAAGGCGTATTAAGTGCGTATTAAAAGCATATTGAAAGACTTTCAAATCGATTGTAAGCAGCGCAAAGAAGCGTTAACCTCGTCTAACACCATATTCACACTTCGGGCCATTCGGCCCTCGGTCCCAGAAGCGGCTTCAAGGAAGTAGTTGCTGTGGACACACCCGGCATTCGCCGGGCGTCGTGAATATACGAAACGTTATACGACATACCTGAAATGCGAAAGGAGATGAAAGATGAAAGCAAAATATTTATCAATTAGTTTAATTCTATCACTTTGTATCTCTGTCATTATTATAACGCTATATATTATTGAACATAATATGAATAATGATTTAAAGACAAGTCCTCAAATCCATCTTTATGAATTAGCAGGAGAAGGGCAAAATTGGAGCGTTGAAAACTATCAAGTTCTTCAGACTTCAAAGGGAACTAAAAGAGGCAATGCTAAACTTATCTATCATGGTGATGACGGACAACTTGATCAATCAAATTATTTGAAGTTTGAAGTAAATGAAGCCAATGAAATAGTATATGTAAAAATCGAAACAAGTGACGGAGGGCCAATAGGGATTTTGAATAACATTGACAATTTAGGAACAATTGAAGAAGAGCGTACCAACCTTGAAAGAGATATTAATAAAGTAAAAATTGAAACTACCAAGGTAACAATAACATGGAATGATAATAATGGAATAACATATAAGGAAATAATTGAATTAGAGATAAAACAAGAGTTGATAGCATAATCAAAGAAACCAGGTACGTCGTATAACACCGAATTCACGCTGCGTCGCTAACGCTCCTTGGTCCGGCCGAAGCAGGAAGAAGTAGTTTCGGGGAAGTTGACTCAGTAGCAGGGAAGCCAATTCAGCCGGACAACCCTGCACAGCCTAACCGCGTCGCGGCCGTTCCCTCCGGTCACTTAAGGCAGTAAGGGTTCGTGAATAAAAGAACGTTATACGAAAGGACGAAGCGAATGATATTAAATAAGTCAATAAGCGAATATGATATAGTTCTTCAATCAAAAGATAGAAAATCAAATATCATTTTTACTTTCATGGATATCGAGTTGAAACATCTTCCATCAATAAATTTTATTGTGAACGTATGTGATCAAAAGTTTGCAGGCGAAGTAAACATCTGGATAGATAAAGAAGTGTTTAGCGAATTTTTTGAAAGACTTATAGAAGCAAATAATAAAAGAACAGGAAATTTTAATATAAGATCAATGACTCCAGAAGAATTGGAATTGAATTTTATTGCTCAAAGTAATGGGCGTTATGAGATTTTGTATTCAATCAAGAAAAGTGGTTTTTTAGAGAATAGATCGATTGAAACCGTATTAAAAGGATCTTTTGAATATGATACAGAATTTTTAAATCAGTTAGCAGAGAAATTGAAAGATGTAAAAAAACTATTAATTTAAGGATTTGTATGTAGCTCAAGGGTCCCTTCGTATAACACCATATTCACACTTCGGGCTTTCGCCCTCGGTCCGGCAGAAGTAATTTGCAGTGAAGCAGTTGCAACCGGACTGTATTTCGTCAAGCAAAAATCCCCAAAAAAATCGTGCATTTTTCCCCATCATCGTCGTGGGGAATTTTTACCGTTCTTTCATGAGCGCGTGCTTCATTCGGTAGCTCTCGCCCTCGAATACAAGC
>JAESFX010000211.1_pt1 | contig 46606 bp, 35 predicted proteins | sample 9269501 | NCBI WGS metagenome assembly JAESFX01 (sample SAMN14515570, study PRJNA621655) | algae metagenome | isolation source: Desmonostoc geniculatum HA4340-LM1 and co-occurring heterotrophs from cave... | place: USA: Maniniholo cave, Kauai, Hawaii | collected 2009-07-28
CCAGAAGTTAAACAAGCAGAAAGTATGTTAGAAAACCCAAGTCGAAGAGACATAAGATTCCCCTGATACTAAACCCCTGCATTAGTACAGGGGTTTTAAATTCACACAATAGTTAGTTAGAGTGAATTTTTAAACCAGCGTTGGTGTTGATTTCAAAGCGAAAATCTTTTCAATCACATCTTCTACCACCTTATCTGGTGTGGAAGCACCAGAAGTAATTCCCACAACAATTTCTCCGTCTGGTAACCAGCTTTCTGTAATGGTTAGTTGTCCATTTAATTGTCGATGTTCAATAGAATTTGCTGATTGAATACGTTCAACAGTATCGATGTGATAAGAAGGAATTTTCCTCTCAAAAGCAATTTGTTGCAATTGAGTAGTATTTGAGGAATTAAACCCACCAATTACTACCATTAAATCTAATTTATTTTCCACTAACTCCAACATTGCATCTTGGCGTTCTTGGGTGGCGTCACAAATAGTGTTGAAGCTTTGGAAATGCTGATTTAATTCGGTAGGGCCATACTTCTGCAACATAGTCCGCTCAAAAAGCTTGCCGATTTGCTCGGTTTCACCTTTAAGCATCGTAGTTTGGTTAGCAATACCGACTCTTTCTAAATCGCGATCGGGGTCAAATCCTGGTGAACAAGCTTTGGCAAATTTTTTCAGGAATTCTTCACGGTTCCCACCGTTAATAATATAATTAGCAACATATTCCGCTTCTGACAAATTCAATACAATTAAATACTTGCCAGCAAAGGAACTTGTTGCAACTGTTTCTTCGTGTTTATATTTACCGTGAATAATTGACGTATAATCAACTTTTTTGTGCTTTTCTACTGTATTCCAAACTTTAGATACCCAAGGGCAAGTTGTATCAACAATTTTGCAGCCTTTCTCATGAAGTATCTGCATTTCTTGAACGCTAGCCCCAAAAGCAGGTAATATAACTACATCACCAATATCAACAACAGAAAAGTCTTTTTGATTTGCTTCCACCGGGATAAATTTTACTTCCATCTCCTGCATCCGCTGATTAACAGAAGGGTTGTGAATAATCTCGTTAGTAATCCAGATGCGTTCTGTGGGGAAGTGTTGACGGGTTTCATAGGCCATAGCCACAGCACGTTCTACACCCCAGCAAAAGCCAAAGGCTTGGGCTAGTCGGATGGTGACATTATCTCGTTGCAGGGTGTAATTGCGATCGCGGATTTCCTGAATCAAGTTACTTTGATACTCAGATTGTAACTGGCTGGTAACTTCTGCTTGATGACCAAACCCCTTACGATTGTAATTTTCCGAATGTTGGAGCGTGCGCTTAAAAGCTTTTGTATCCATGAGACTTGTCTACTTAAACCACTATTTTTTATTCTCTCGCGCTAAGACCCGATTTATACAGACTTGTGTTCAAACATATTACTTCTTATCGTTTTCCCTCGCCGAAACACGTTGAGGTTGGGGTTTTAATTCAATGTCACTTTGACATCCTCCCCGCCGTGAACGGTCGGGGATTCCTAAGACTCACGACTTAGGTTTCTGTTTCTTTCCCAAAAGGGTTTTTTGCAACTGCCCTTGGGCCTTAAGGCTGTCAGGTCTTATGTTCGCTCCACAGAAAGTTTCTTGCTCAGGTGTTGGATAGAATCGGTATTTGAAAGCTTTTTGTGTCATTCTTACATGATATCCGGTATTCTGTAAGAACACAAATTAATTAAATCCCCCCTAAAACGGCGGGGTTTTAAACCCATTTTTCTGATAAATCTGCAATGCAGAACGCCAAACTATATAGCCTTCACGACTTAAGTGTAAGCCATCAGTAGTAAATTCGCGGCGGAGATTACCTTGGGTATTGGTAAACAGGGGATATAAATCGAGAAATTTCACACCTTTTTTCGCACATATGCTTTGCAATTGCTCATTCAATCGGCGAATGCGACTATTGGTAATAGCCATCAGTTTATCTCGTCCTTGCCAAGTTGCTTCTTCTCCACCATGCGGTAAAATCGATTGGACAACAATTTCGGCTCTGGGATGTGCCTTTTGCAGGTAACTCATAATTTGCTGGTGATTATTTAAAATCACCTTGTCGTTCGTCCCGCGAATTAGGTCGTTAATCCCAATCATGACAAAAATCACTTCCGGCCGGGTGCGGTCAAATATATTCAATCTTTTCAAAAGTCCCTTGCTGGTTTCGCCAGAAATTCCTTGATTGAGCCAATTTTTAGCTTCGGGTAATAACTCAGTGGGAAACCACAAACTCAGAGAATCTCCAGCCAGTATGGTTAAGCGCACAGGACGCCGGTCAGCGGCTACCTTAGCTTCTTGTTTGAGGATATCTACCCATTGTTGGTAAGTTAGTTGGTGACGGCGACCTAAATCAGGTGTAACAACTGGGTCTGAGTTGTTCAGGTTGATTTGATCTGGGGATGTTACTATTCCAAAAAAACCGGTCAATTTCTGCTGTTGCCAAATTAGCAGAATGACCGCCAACAATAGTACGCCGTTGGTTAACAGCGAGAAAAATGCCCAGATAGGAAATGTTTTTACAGAAGTAGACACGACTAGCGAAATTTACCAATTATTTGAATCAAATTTTAACGCTAGCAGTCAAAAATCACACTCGATGAAAATAGGGAGTGGGGAGTGGGGAGTGGGGAGTGGGGAGTGGGGAGTGGGGAGTGGGGCAGAGGGGCAGAGGGGAAAAACTTACTGCAACTTCTCCCCTGCTCCCCTGCTCCCCTGCTCCCCATCTCCCTACTCTCTACTGAACTGGACGATCGCTGCTACTAAAGCTGAAACGCCAGAACTAATGTGAACTACTGTACCGCCTGCAAAGTCCAGGGCACCCAAACCACCGTACAATCCTAACAATCCACCTTTAGCCCATACCATGTGGGCGAGGGGAGCGTAAACAAAGGTTGACCACAGGAGGACAAATAGGCAATAGGCGCGGAAACTCATCCGTTCGGCGATCGCCCCAGAAATTAAGGCTGGGGTGATAATGGCAAACATGGCTTGGTAAATCATGAATGCCTGGTGGGGTATTGTTCCGGCATAGGAGACGACTTCCGCCGGGTTTGACCCTTTAAGATAATCGGTTGTCTCCAAACCGACACCATTCAACCCCAACCACTGCAATCCACCGATGAACGGCAAACCTGGCGCAAAGGCAAGACTATAACCCCACAGAATCCAGGTAACTCCGACGATCGCCATTAACACAAAGCTCATCATCAATGTATTTAGGACATTGCGCGATCGTATTTTTGACTAAGGTTGAACTCAGTAAAATTACGCTAACGCTTTTAACTCAACTATTGTCATTAATTAAAGTAAGTTTGTTGAGCGAATTGGGGATTGGGGCATTGGGCATTGGGCATGGGGACATGGGGAGATTATAAAAAAGCTTCCCACCTCTCCCACACTCCCTGTTTGGCCTATGCCCAATCCCCAGTCCCCAGTCCCCAATCCCCAATGCCCAATTCCCCGTAGATAAGGCTTAAGGATGAAAGCACCATTACCTGATAACGAAACACAGAGAATTGAGACACTTTTGCAGTATAAAATCCTTGATACGCCACCTGAAGCCGCCTTTGACGATCTCACGCGTTTAGCCTCGTATATTTGTCAGACTCCCATTGCCTTAATTAGCTTAATTGATACAAATCGCCAGTGGTTCAAAGCCAAGGTGGGTTTGAATGTCCCAGAAACACATCGAGACCAGGCATTCTGTGCCCATGCTATTCTACAACCTGATATTCTTATTGTGCCTGATGCTACAAAAGACGAACGGTTCGCCGCAAATCCACTGGTCACTTCTAACCCAAATATCCGGTTTTATGCTGGTGTACCTCTAACTAATGCTGAGGGCTACGCACTAGGAACACTTTGTGTCATTGACTACGTAGCACGACAACTTACTCCAGATCAAATAGAAGCATTACAAACTCTGGCTCGTCAAGTTATCAAACAACTGGAATTGCGTCGCAATTTAGCAAGTTTAGTGCTTGTGACTAATAAAGGTAAACAATCAAAAAAAGTCAGCAAGCAATTTTTCAAAAGAATTGCTACAGGCTTTGCTTTGGCGTCGGCAATTTTAGTTGTGATTGGTGCTGTTTCTTATCAAAATACAAGAGTATCTATTAATAATCGGAGTGTAATAAAAAACATTAATAAAAAAATCAACAGCTTAGAAAAACTACTGTCGCAGACAAAGGATGCTGAAACTGGACAACGTGGTTACATCCTCACTGGAAAAGAAACTTATCTCAAAGCATATCAAGCAGCACTGACTAATGTCGATGGAGAAATTACAAAACTGAAGAATTTAACCGCCGATCAACCAAACGAACAAAAGCAGATTGCAAGGCTTGAATCTTTAATTGGAACTAAACTTACTCAACTAAAACAGACTATCAATTTGCGCCAGAATCAAGGATTACAGGCGGCCTTGCAGGGACTAGTGACAAATGATGGTCAAAATCTGATGAATGATATCCGTAAAGCGATTCATGAGATAGAGAACCAGGAAAAAGGGCGGCGTCAGAAACTGTCACAAGCAACAAAAGCTTGGACTCGTAAAACAACTGTGACAATTGCGATCGCCATTTGCCTAAGTTTTGTCGTTCTTGCTGTAGTCTACTACTTGATATATCGTGAGGTTTGCGAGCGCAAAAGAACAGAAGAAACCTTAGACCAAGAACGCAACTTTATCTCAGCAGTCCTTGATACAGCTAGCGCTTTAGTCATAGTTACCGACTCCCAAGGGCAAATCGTTCGTTTCAATCAAGCTTGTGAGCAAATAACAGGTTATTCCTTCGACGAAGTAAGAGGTAGGTATTTCTGGAAATTGTTTTTACTTCCTGAACAAATGGAGTCAGTCAAAGCAGTTTTCGAGCAATTGCGAAGTGGTAAATACTCCCAAAATTACGAAAATTATTGGGTGATGAAGGATGGGACTCAGCGACTAATTGCCTGGTCGAATACCATCTTAAAAGACTATGACGGTTCAGTGGAATACGTTGTCGGCACAGGGATTGATATCAGTGAGCGCAAACGAACCCAACAACACCTGACTGCACAATACGCTGCAACCCGCGTTTTAGCAGATTCCACCACAATCAACGAAGCTATGCCCCAAATTCTCCAAGGAATCTGTGAAAGTTTAGGATGGGATTTGGGCGAAATTTGGATGGTCGATCGGGAAGCAAATGTGCTGCGTTTTTTCGATATCTGGCACAAACCATCCCTTGAGGTACAAGAGTTTGCAGCCCTGAAACGGCAAACGACTTTTGCCCCAGGAATTGGACTACCCGGCCGTGTTTGGGCTAGTTCTGAACCTGTTTGGATTGCTGATATCGTTAAAGATCTGAATTTTCCTAGCTTCCAAATCGCTGCTCAAGTAGGACTACATTCAGCTTTCGGTTTTCCCCTCCGCACTGGTAACAAAATCCTCGGCGTTATTACCTGCTTTAACCGTGAAATCCAGCAACCTAACGAAGACTTGGCAAAAACCATGAATTTTATTGGTGAGCAAGTGGGGCAATTTATCCAGCGTAAACAAGCTGAAGAAGAATTACAACGCCAAAACTTGCGATCGCAACTTTTTACGGAAATTACCCTGAAAATTCGCCAGTCTTTGCAAATCGAAGAAATTCTGGAAATCACTGTCAATGAGGTGCAAAAAATTCTCCAAACCGACCGAGTATTAATTTATCAGCTATTGCCAGATGAGTCTAAAACCACTGTTATCGAAGCGGTAGTTTCTGGCTTACCAGCAATTAAAGAACAAAACATTGTCGCCCCCTACTTTCAAGCCGAATACCTACAACAATACTATCTACAGCAATATCGTCAAGGACGGATTTTGGGACTCGCTAATTTAGATCTGTTGGAAGTCCAACAAACTCATCTGCAATTGATGCAACAGTTTGGGGTAAAAGTCAATTTGGTTGTACCGATTCTCGTCAAAGAAGAACTTCGCGGTTTGTTGATAGTCCATCAGTGTGACTATTCTCACCAATGGTCTAGCTTTGAAACTCATCTTTTGCGCCAAATCGCCGATCAAGTAGGTATAGCCTTAGCCCAAGCCCAACTATTAGAAGCAGAAACTCGTCAACGACAAGAACTTGAAATTGCCCGTTACCAAGCTGAATTAGCTTCTCAAACCAAAAGTGCCTTTTTGGCGAATATGAGTCATGAAATTCGTACTCCCATGAATGCTGTATTAGGAATGACTAGTTTAGCTTTAGATACTCCTTTAGACCCAGAACAGCGAGATTTTATTGAAACGATTCGCATCAGTGGAGAAGCTTTATTAACTTTAATTAACGAAATTTTGGATCTCTCCAAGCTTGAAGCTGGAGGGATGGCTCTGGAAACACTAGACTTTAACCTATCAATCTGTGTTGAAGAAGTTTTAGAATTATTGGCTCCCTCAGCCCACAATAAAGGATTAGAAATTGCAGGGCTAATCGATCCTAATGTCCCCATTTATCTCCAAGGAGATGTGGGTAGGCTGCGGCAAGTTCTTATGAACTTAATTAGCAACGCTATCAAGTTTACCAGTGCTGGTGAAGTGGTAGTTGAAGCGAAATTGCGTTCCCTTTCCTCCACTACAGTCAGCATCTACTTTGCCATCACAGACACAGGTCTTGGTATTAGTCCTGAAGACCAACCTAAACTGTTTATGGCATTTACCCAAGTCGATGCTTCTACCACTCGCAAGTATGGTGGTACAGGTTTGGGATTAGCCATCTGTAAACAACTGGTGAGTTTGATGGGAGGAATAATTGGGGTAGAAAGTCAGATGGGGAAAGGATCTAAATTTTGGTTTGAAGTGCCTTTCGCCAAGCAAATTGAGCCTGTTTTGAGGTCATGCCCACTTTTAATCAATCGCCGCGTCTTAGTAGTAGATGATAACTCTACTAATTGCAAAATGATCCACCATCAAGCTACTGCTTGGGGAATACAGGTAGATATAGCCAACACTGCTGCCGCTGCACTCAAAGCTATGCAGAAAAATTGCGAGCAGAAAAATCCTTATGATGCCGTCTTAATTGATATGCAAATGCCAGAAATAGATGGCATCAAATTAGGAGAAAAAATTAAAGCCAATTCTGCAATTGCCGAGATACCTTTAATTATCCTCGCCTCAACTAATCAACGAAATCAAATACAGGAAGCTCTGAAAATCGGATTTGCTGCTTATTTAATCAAACCTGTTAGGACATCCCGGCTTCTGGATACAATGACGACTATTCTACAAACTCAGCCGAAACCAGAACAAGGGGCTACCGAAGAAGTCCAAAGGATAAAAACTTCAGGTATAAGCCCTAATTCCTCTACTGAATCAAAATTAAGAATTTTGCTAGCTGAAGATAATTTGGTAAATCAGAAAGTCACCCTGAAACAACTCCAAACTTTGGGCTATAAAGCTGATGTCGTTGCCAATGGAAAAGAAGTTTTACAGCTATTAGAAAAAATTCCTTATGATTTGATTTTAATGGATTGCCACATGCCAATTCTTGATGGTTTAGAGACTACAAAAGAAATTCATCGGTGGCAAAAGAGTGCTTTTGCTAGTCATCGTCGGCCTGTGGTGATTGCTATGACAGCTAATGCCATGAAAGAAGACAAACAAAAGTGTCTAAATGCCGGAATGGATGATTATCTTAGTAAGCCAGTGTTGAAAGAAAAATTGGCGGCTATCCTAGAGCATTGGGCAGACATCATCCTTTCACAACAGGTGGTAGCCGAATGCGAGCAGATAGTTTCTACCACTCATAACGATGGAGTTGGCTCAACAATTAATTGGGAATACCTGCATCAGGTATCGGATAATGATACACAATTTGAATTAAATCTCTTACAAATCTTTATTCAAGATATTCAACCTCGTTTAGAAATTATTAAAAGTGCGATCGCACTTTATGATTTTGGGCAAATTGTCCGAGAAGCTCATTACCTTAAAGGTGCTAGTGCTAACATTGGAGCCACAGCTATGTACCTAGCAGTTGAAAAACTAGAACAACAAGCTCTCCAGCAGGAGCATAAAGGTACGACTAAGTTAATTTCAGAAGTAGAAGAATTTGTCAACCGCATTCAAGAATTTTTACAAGGTAAAAGTTAAAAGAGAATTCAGAATTCAGAATTCAGAATTCAGAATTCAGAATTCAGAATGCAGAATTCAGAATTCAGAATGCAATCAGTATTAGTTTTGGCTTTCGGGTAAGCTTTGCATTGCTGACAGCAAATCTTGATGAACCGATTTTGAGGCAGCTACGATCAATCCAGGCAGGCTATAGTTTTTACAAGTATGCAGTGGCGGTAAAATCGAACCGTCGAGAGTAGTGACAAGATAGCCAGCTTCTCTTGCCAAAAAAGCCAGGGCGCCACCATCAATAAATTTGCCGGCTCTGATTACTGCTCCACTCAAATCACCACTGAGAATACCATTGAGATTGGGAATTTGAATATCACTAGAATAGTCATTGGCAATATCAATTACTTGATAGCGGTCTTTTATTAAAGGTGCGATCGCATTCATTCCCCATCCCAACAATACAGCAGGTTTGGGTGATGTAATCTCCAAGGGAATGCAGGCTTCTAAATTCATTGCCAGCGTTCCTTTAAAAGCACCTTCGCCTCGAAAAGCATAAAAATAAACATTTTGGGCAGGAGAAATTGCCAGTACTGCCTCAAAATCATCCGCATTTAAAATAGTCAGAATAATTTGGTAATTAGAATGTCCATCCATGTAAAACTTCGTGCCATCAATGGGGTCGAGCGTGACTAAATAATCACCTGATAAACCAAGTTCAGTACCACGAAAATACTTAGTGTTTCTAGAACTCTCATACTCTTCCCCATAAAAGCGAATCTCTGGGAAAGTACCCAGCAGTAGTACTTCCACCAGATTTTGAATTGCCAAATCCGCATCAGTAAGTGCAGCCGCAAAAAAGTTTTTTCCTTCTTCTTTAGCGGGAAGTGCAGCAATTTTTGGTTGCAGAAAATTGGCATAGGCTGCTGCTACTTTCAAATGGGGAAGTAAAGTCTCTAAGATTAATCTAGTAGTCGGTGTTGTGGACATTGCAGCAACTCCTTTTATACATCATCTCCCACTAGCAGGGAGATATAATTCCATATTCAGACAAAATTACGGTATCATGAACCACTATTTTTTAGCTATGGCTACGCCCGCCATTTGCAAAGCGTTTCGTAGATCGGTTAAGGTTTTTTGATGAAAATTAGACCTGTCTTGAAAATCTTGTCATTACCAACATATTTTAAAGTGAGGTAGCGATGTAATAGGCGATCGCGGCAGTGATATTTTTTCAGATCTCAGAAAAGCAAAACAATTGAATTGGCATTGTTTGCTACGAGTCACTCAAAACCGGGTGATTACGAAACCAGATGGCACAAAAGGATACCTCATATCATGTCCGGTTAAAAACTTATCATTAAGGCAGCAGGGGGGCAGAGGAGCTCTTGAGCAGAGGGGAAGGGTTTTTGGTTTTCTGCATAGATTCGGGAATCATAACTAATTATCCGGATTTCATATCATTCGGTATTTTTAAGGCAGTCAATCACGGGAAAATCTCACAAACAAACATAAAAAAGGTTTTTTCCCTACTCCCTACTCCCCACTCCCTTTTTCAAATATTGACTCGAACGTTGGATTCTCAGTAGTTTTATCATGTCTTTATCTAATCTTTAATTTTTTAATCAGTAATTCTAGTTAATATAAATAAAAAGATAAAAGTACAAAAAACATCCATAAATCAATCTTAGGACTTACGCAAACAATAGCCGAAACCCTTATTTTCACGTAGGGGCAATTCATGAATTGCCCCTACAGCGTGTACTTTTACGTAAGTCCTAAATCTATTTGAGTGATTCACATATTAATAAATATTGAAGTAATTGGGAAATTAAGATAAGATGAATAATGTTTGGAGGCATGGTATTAAAACCATTAATTGCAGTGCGATTGCACTCATGCCGACACTAGTATTTTTAGTATTATTTAATCAAGCATCAATTGGAGATCCAGGAGCGTGTTTCATGGTAACCTCTTCTGGTGAAACCGTTGGATTGGCAAGGCTTTGTGGTGGTACAACCGCCGCACCTTCAGACGCACCTCCAAACGACAAAGTTTTTCGGGTTCCCATCAAACGCCGCTTTGGTGGAACTCCTATAGTTGATGTCACTTTCAACGAGAAAAAAACCTTTGAAATGATTGTAGATACAGGTGCTAGTGCTACTGTGATTACTCGAAATATGGCAAGTAGCCTGCAACTCAAAACTACAGGTATCCTACAAGCTCAAATTGCTGATGGTAGCGAAGTCCAATTTTCAACCAGTAAGGTAAAATCTATTACAGTAGGTGGAGTTATAGCGAATAATCTTCAAGTAGCGATCGCTCCACAAGCTGACATTGGGCTACTAGGTCATGATTTTTTTGGCAACTACGATATTAAGATTTTAGAGAAACAAGTGGAGTTTTATCACCGCTAGCTAGGAATTTTAAATTTTGAATTTTGGATTGAAGAAATAATCTAAAATCCCAAATTTAGCTTTCAAGATAACTTTCCAAGCTAGGTACATCAACCCAACTGCTTGTTTCGTGGGATTTGTGGGATAAATCCATTAATAGCTGAGAATAAACTCCTTCTCGCAGGGACGGTATTGTTTGTTGCTTTTGGTCAATTCCCTGCACCCATTGGTCTATGACACGAATAAATGCAGAAATCCGACCATCGGCATAATTTTGGGGAAAAATTAATCGATTTGGTATTTCTATTTCTGTGAGAGGTTTGCCTGGCTGGGAACCCCAAACACGAAAGCCGTGTATGTAATCTTTTTGATTTTCACTACCTACAATTAAAGTACCGCGATCGCCATATACTTCTATCCAATGGGTTCTTGTTGCGTGAACAACCGCACTAATGGTAACTTGGCAAGGTGTACCGTCTGCTAATTCCAGCGTTAATATACAATTGTCATCTGTATTTACTGGCTTTGATTGTTGGTTTATCGGGTCAATTCGCGCCGGAATTGCAGTACTCAAATGGGCGTTTAATTTACGGACTGGGCCGAATAACCAGTTAATATAATCGAAGGCGTGGGAACCCAATGAACCCAATGCACCGCCTCCCTTTTGTTTTTCAGAATACCAATTCCAAGGACGGGAAGCATCAGCACGAGAAGAACCTAACCAATCAATTTTAATTAGACGCAAGTTACCCACATAACCTGCTGACAAAAGTTCAGCAAATAATTGCCATCCTGGTACAAAGCGAAATTCAAAATCTACAGTGGCAATGACGCCTTTTTGTTTAGCTAATCGATAAAGTTCTTTGGCTTCATTTACATTTAAAACTATGGGTTTTTCTAGTAGTAAATGTTTGCCAGCTTCTAGGACAGTTTTTGCCATTTCATAGTGCAAAAACGGCGGCGTAGAAATGCTGACTGCTTGGACTTTTGGTAATGCCACAATATCTGCAAGTGTGTCGCAAGCATGGGGGATATTATGGGATTCGGCTATGGCTTTGGCTTTATTGATATCTCGGTGATAAACAGCAACTACCTCCGTGCGAGGATGTGCTTGGAATCCAGGAATGTGGACTTTTTGACCAAATCCAGTGCCAGCGATCGCAACCCCAATCATCTTATCTTTACTCCTATATTTATCGCAAAACTCTAATTGTCAAAGGATAACGATAATGTTCTCCATAGGGATAACTGAGCGATCGCTTTCAAAAGGTCATCAATGATAGCATAAACGGTAATTATTTCATTTAGCATATGCCCCTGGGAATTTAGATCGTGTCCGGTTAAACACTTATCATTAAGGCAGCAGGGGGCAGAGGGGTAGGGCTTTTGGGTTTCTCCATAGATTCTGATTTAAAATCTGAGTATTTCTTGGTCATAATTTTCGGGAAGAGGTTCTATTTCCCAGACTATGCCTTCTGTTGGTTCCAAGGCAACTTCTATATAAAGTTGTTCTACGGCGGTTATGGCAATATCTTCGTTGTTGGGGAAGGGCTGTAAATCTTCAGTCAGGAGTCGGAGTTTAAAACCGCCAGGAATGAGGGCACCCACAGTCAGGTTACGTAACTCAAAGCGCCAAATAGTTGCGTCGGGTTGCCCTTGTGGTGTAATCAGCAGTTCGTAGATTTGACCTGCGACCGCCAACTGACGAGATATAATAATTTCCGCTGGCGTTTGTTCAACACCCCGCGCCCCAGCCTCACTCACTTGTAAATCAAAACTTCCCCAACCAACAGTTTGGGCAACTTGGGAAACACCGCTTTGCAACCATTGAATAACTGACCACTGTTCTGGTAGCCCCAAACGGCGTTGATATAAGCTTTTGCGCCAACCGCCATGTGTAATTAATCCCGCCCATAGTTGAAAAGGAATAGCGAGTCTGGGTGTCAATATTTCTGGATTTCCCAGACGGGCGATGAGGTTTTGTGCTTGTGGTTGTGAAATGATGCTTATCTCTTCAATGGCGCTACGTGTTGGTTCTTCTGGGCAAAGTTGCCGCGCCACGCCTAAAATATTGATGTCATTGATGATATTATCAGCATCAAGAGAATAAGTGCGATCGCCTGTATCATAATTCCCCCTAGTTTTGAGTTGTGCATGGGTGCAGTAACCCCAAACTCTCACATAGCCTTCATCCGGTTCTACCTGCACCGCTAAATAATAATCACCTACCCAGCTAGGAATATCCACCCATTCTTGCGGTACTCGCAATTCACTTAAATCAATTGTTTCACTCGGAACCAAGATTAATCGAGTGGCATTTAGCGTAATTGCGGTTCCATCTACCAGTTCCCAAAAACTCGGTAAAACAGTGCTACTTGGCCAGACCTTTGCTTGCGGTGTGAAATCTTCTTGTAACCATTGCAAGAGGGCGCCCAAGCAAAGTTCATTAATATAACCTTGATAGCCAGAAGTCGGGTTAGAAAAAGATTGACTGTGAATATTCGCCTGATTTTGGGTGGCGGCGGGAATTTCTAAAATCAGGTCTGTTGAATTAGCAAAAGTAAATACTGTGGTCATGATGGGAATGGGGGATGAGGGAGCAGGGGAGGCAGGGGGAGCAGGGGAAGCTGGCGTTGCAGAGGAAGCAGAGGAAGCAGGGGAAGCAGGGGAAGAAGAACTATTGATTATTGGCTCATGCCCAATGTCCAATGCCCAATGCCCAATTCCCTAGTAATAATTTCTTAGCCATTCCTCCATCACTATATTGATACTTTTGAGTAGGTCTGATGTCACAGTAATATGCAAATTATCTCGACTCCAGTTAGCTAAAGACCGCAATAAAGCTTCTTGGGCTTTTTTTAGTCGCCGAGAGACTGTATATTGCTGCATTTGTAATTGCTTGGCAATTTTATCTTGAGTTAGTTCTTCACCGTAGTAAAGTTTTACAATTTCTTGTAGTTGCGGTTCAAGTTGAGCGATCGCCACGACTAAAACTTTGTTAATCTCAGTTTGCTGAGAAATTCTCGTTTGTTCTTCTTCTTGGGCAAGAATTTCATTAATCAGAGATTCTTGTTGACTTCCTGGAAGATTATCTAGCCATTCCCAAGAATCATCCCCACCTTTAGATATATTCAAAGATTCCGGTGTTGGATAGCGATATTTGCGTACAGCTTTGGCAGCATTTAGCAGCCATTTTTCTAGAGTTTGGGGATTGACTTGTTGACTACTATGTGAATTATAAGCTTTTGCGATGGCTTGCCAAATTAGATCGTCGGGTCGAGAAAGTTGGCGAGAAGTACCAGTTTTTGTGGGAATATACAGAGTTTTAAAAGATTCCCAAGCCAAAATATAAGCATTAATATCCTCTGGAGGTAAGCCAGCATTTTGCAAAGATTCCACCAAAAACTTTTTAGTGATTTTTCGCAAAAGTCCCCAGTCTGTACAAATATCAATTTCGCTGTTTTGACGCAAAGTTTCACGAATCGCACTACCAAAGATGGCGTTAGCGTAGTTTTTTAAGCTAAAACCTTGATTGGGATGAAAACCTTTGAGGACTTTATCAACTTGGGCGATCGCAATTTGAAAACAGTCTGATAATTTATACTGAGTGCTAGCAAAATTAGTAACAGTTTTTTGAGATACCCAATAACAAGGTTCTTGCAAGTAAGCTGTGAGATGTTGTTTAGCCAGTACCTCTGTTTCGGAAATCTGCCAAAACTTATACCAATAAAGCGCCCAAAAATACTCCGAAGTTTCTTGTGGCGTGTGCTTGACGGAACTTTGCATACTCCGACGCAAACTTGATTCTATCGCCCAACGACTGAAGCGATCGCCAGCAAATTGCACAAAAGTTGAAAAGATTTCAATGATGGTTTGTCGAGGTTGCATAAAAAATTGTCATTATCAGCTATTTGAGCGTTGTAATCGACATTAATTTGGGTTGGATAGCCGAGTCTAGGATTGTAGTTTACGTCCAGGCTGAAAGCTCGACGATTGATAGCATCCTGAATCACATTAAAAAGCTTAGGAATTGTGTTGTATTTGTTAAAGAATTCTGGATTATCAACTGGTTGGCCTGTAGCTACAGAAGTGATTAACGGTTTTTTACCATTACGTACTTCAATGATTACTGGACCTCTAGCATCTGGTATACAAAAGCAACCGTTACTAAATGTATAACGATAGTTGGAAATATTTCGCTTCTCCCACAAACGGCGATTAAAATTTAAGCGTCTTTGATCTAAGTTATTACTCACTGATGAATTTGCTATCTCTACGGGAGGTTGAGACATTACTGGTAGATTGAGACCTGGAAATAGCAACAAGCCGACACTGATAATGATAGACAAGCGCATATGAGTCTATTAATGAGTTCGTCTTTCAGCCACAACCCAGAGGGAGTACCTTGGAATAAGTAAAAATGGTCGGCGAAAAGTTGCCAAATTTTGCGGTGGTCAGTTTCCACTGCTGAACCATCACGGCTAGGTATGCCCAGAGCTGACAAAGGTACGCCCCGACTATAAAGCATACGGAAAATGTAGTGGTCAGGAATAATCAATAATTCCGTTGGAGAACCAAAACGGGCTGCTGGATTAGCTAATAACGCAGGGTCTACATGTCCGTGGGGACACACCAGCGGTAGAGTAGATATGCTGTCAAAAAATTGACGTGCTAGTTGTCTTTGAATTGGTTCTGGAGCGAAACAGCGATCACCAGATAAACTCCATTTTGTAGTTAACATAATTTTTGTCATTGGTCATTTGTCATTTGTCATTAGTTATTAATTCTTCTCCCTCACTCCCTCATCTCCCCATCCCCCCATCCCCCCATCCCCCCATCTCCCCATCTCCCCATCCCCTCATCCCCCTCCCCCAAATGCCGCAGTACTACCCCGCTTTACTAGAACAGGAGAGAAAACGCGGTTTTCCACACTTTTTTCCTCTAGTAAATCGAGTAACATTTCCATAGCCGAGCGACCAATTTCCAACATTGGTTGACAAACTGTTGTCAGTGACGGCGTTACGTAACGACAAAGAGCAATATCATCAAATCCCACCAAACTTAAAGTTTGCGGTATCAAAATATTTAGTTCTTGGCAAGCTAAGAGAGCGCCAACTGCCACCATGTCGTTGTAACAAAAGATGCCTGTTACACCAGCGGCAAATAGTTGAGGTAGCATCTTTTTTCCCGTATCAACATCGCTGATTCTGATATTTTCTTCGTCACTAATTGCCACCCAATCACTGTTTTGTGGTAAACCCGCTGCGCTCAAAGCCTTGCTATATCCTTCTTGACGCAGCTGGTTTGACTTACTGCGATCGCCCACGCCCAAATAGCCAATAGCCGTGTGTCCCAAATCGATCAAATGCTCTACCGCGAATCGACCACCTAAAAAGTCATCCACTGTCACTGTGTGAAATGTTTCAGGTTGATCTTCTGTTTGACTATTAATCAAAACTGTTGGCACAGAAATTTCACTTACTTTATAAGTATTTTTTTTATTAATGCGCGAATCAGTAACTAATATGCCGTCCACTCTGCGGCGATGAAAATTATCAATAGCTGCGATTTCCTGCTCGAAATCTCGGTGTGAAGCAGTTAACAAAACACTCAAACCAGCTGCTCTAGCTACCTGTTCAATTCCCTCTACTACCTCAGCGTAAAAAGGATCTGCGATGGAAGTCACCACTACCCCAACGGTATTAGTCCGTTGATTTTGCAAGCTTTGAGCGATGGCATTAGGTACGTAGTTCATCTCCCGCGCTATTTTCTTAATTTCCTCTCGCACCTTCGGGCTAATTAGAGAGTTGTCTCGCAAAGCACGCGAAACTGTAGAATGAGAAACGCCTGCTCTGCGGGCAATATCTTCAATTGAAACTTTTCGTTTCTTCATGATTTTACTGTAATTAATGCAAAGGTGTGCATTATAATTTTAATTATTAGCAAAGTTGAGTCATCTGTCAATGGATTCACCCATTAACAAAGCATAAAACTTCGGATAAGGAGATAGGGGGAGATTTTACAGCAACTTTCAGGTAAATACACCACGTTGTAGGGGCGCCAAGCTTAGCGCCCCTACCAAGGATTGTGGTTCAGATAGATGAAAAACGCTGTAATCAGTATTAATTAAGCAAACTTGATATAACTTAACTTTTTTTGTAAAACTACGATCGAAAAGTCAATGATTATCATCATGATGGGTGTTTCTGGAGCCGGCAAAACCACCATAGGAAAACTGCTAGCAGACTCTTTAAACTGGGAATTTAGCGACGCCGATGCTTTTCATTCGCCGGAGAATGTTGAAAAAATGCGGTGCGGTATCCCCTTGACTGAAGCCGATAGAACACCTTGGTTACAAGATTTGCAAGCAGCGATTAAAAACTGGCTGCAAGAAAATAAAAATATGGTGCTGGCGTGTTCGGCTCTCAAAGAAAGCTATCGGCAATTTCTGGTGGTGGATAGGGAACGCATCAAACTAGTCTACCTCAAAGGCTCTTATGAGTTAATTCAACAGCGCTTGCAAGAGCGTCATAATCACTATATGACCGAAAAACTCCTCGATAGCCAGTTTAATACTCTGGAAGAACCATCAGACACTTTATATATAGATGTTATCGAGACACCCCAGGTAATTGTCCAAGACATCAGAACAGCTTTAGGAATTTAGCATCTGTGTGGGAAAACTTATCTTAAACAAATATAAAGCGATCGCATCACTGTAACGTAAGAGGAAAATAATGTTTGGGACTTCCAAAAAATAAATTATCCCAAATTATTTGTACATTTTTTGGGTAGCACAACTGTGCTACCCTACGTTCGCTAACGCTGCTATCCGTCAGTCGAACAGAATCCAATACTGCTTGGTTAAGCCTAAAAAATTACCTTGGTGTAGGTTGGGTTGAGGAACGAAACCCAACATTTTCAGCGGTTTGTTGGGTTTCACTACCTTCTACCCAACCTACAAATTTTCTTAACCGAGTAGTATTGGAACAGAATCTTACTTTTCATGTTATGTGGAAAAGTTAACGTGAAACCTAACCCCCTAACCCCCTTCCCTAGTAGGGAAGGGGGAAAATTGAAAGCCTCTCTCCTTGTAGGCTACGGTGTACACATAAGTCTGAAATAGCTGATTAACCAAGGTTTTACCCCACCCTAACCCTCCCCTTGTCAAGGGGAGGGAACTGGATTTCTTGTTTCCCCCATTTCCAAGGGGGGATTAAGGGGGGTAATTCGACTTGTGTATACACCGTAGCCTTGTAGGGGAGAGGAATAGAAGCGGGGTTTCCACATACCGCTGAATTGTCAGGAACAGAATACCCAACTGAATTCTCAATTCTGACTCCTGAATTCTGTTCAACAAAGTAAAGAATGTTTGCTGAAGGAAAAATGCACGCTTGTGCAAATAGATAAAAAACCTCATTTTTTGCTGGAAACAGCAAAAGAATAATTTAGTGTAACTAATAACAGCAATTAAAATATCGTCAAATTGCAACATATTTGATAAAAATTGCAATTGCCCAAGCTAGAAGTGCCACTAGACTAAATCTCAAGTTATCAAGATTGTATAATGTTGCGGATTTATATTCTGCTAATTTTCCTCAAATTCAAATGCATTTTGGGATATAGATGAATATGAAGAAAATTTGGTTTTTAGCTAGCATATTAAGTTTCGTTGGCATTGCAGTTGTGGGTTGCAGTGACACTCCAAATGCTAACAACGCTAGCAATACTAGTACTAATACTGCTACAAACACTAGTTTAGAAAATAAAGCATTGCAAACAATCGGCATTACCTTGGGTGATTTAGGTAATCCCTTTTATGTAGCAGTGCAAAAGGGAGCAGAAGAAAAAGCAAAAAAAATTGGGGATGAGATTAGAGTTAATACAGTTTCCAGTGGCTTCGATTTGAACCAACAAAGCAACCAAATCGAAAATTTCACGGCGGCGAATACTGACCTAATTATCCTCAGTGCGGTTGACAAAAAAGGAGTTAAACCAGCGATCGATCAAGCGAGGAGCGCAGGTAGGATTGTCATTGCGGTAGATTCAGCCGTTGATGCAGACGTGGATGCCATGATTAGCTCTAACAATATCCAAGCTGGAGAGATTGCTTGCAAGTATATTGGCGATCGCCTCAACGGCAAAGGTAATGTAGTTATTCTCAACGGTACACCGATGGACTCAATCAATCAGCGAGTCAGTGGCTGTAAGAATTCCTTAGCCAAATACCCGCGATAACCTTGGTAGTTACAAAGGGTAGTAGTGGGGGAGATGGGGAGATGGGGAGAGAATTACACCCCATGCCCTATGCCCTATGCCCTATGCCCGATTCAGATTTTTTTTAATAGGAGATATATGAATTTAAGAAAAATTGCGATCGCAGCTAGTTTAATCAGTTTGGTTGGTGGTACTGTCATTGGCTGCTCGAATGGCTCTGAAAATGGTACTGCTAGTAATCCCGATCCCAACGCCGCTGGTAATACAGCTACTAATACTAGCGCCCAGAGTCAGCCAGGTAGTGGGGATGGGAAATTGCGATCGGTAGCTTTCACGGCTGGTGATTTAAGTAACCCCTTCTTCGTCTTGATGGGACAGGAAATTGAAGCCACAGCCAAGAAAATCGGCGGCAATGATGTCAGGACAACCGTAGTTTCCAGCGCCTACGACCTCAACCAACAAGCCAACCAAATTGAAAACTTCACGGCGTCGAATACTGACATTATTATCCTGAATGCTGCTGATAAAAGTGGCATTAAACCAGCAGTGGAAAAAGCCAAAGAAGCAGGCAGAATTGTGATTGCGGTAGATACAGGTGCTGAGGGCGGTGTAGATGCCACGGTGACAACTAATAATGTGCAAGCGGGAGAAGTTGGTTGTCAATATATTGCTGACCGCCTCAAAGGCAAAGGTAGTGTAGTAATTCTCAACGGACCTCAGGTGGACTCGGTGATTCAGCGAGTTAGTGGTTGCGAGAAAGTATTGGCTAGGACTTACGCATTGACGCAAAATACAAAGTATGCACAGTTTGAAAACCATATCTATCGTAGGGGCACAGCATTGCTGTGCCCCTACAACGCGGGTTTATGTATCATCAAAGAACGATTAATCAAAGCCTGAAACGAACTATTTTCGTGAACGCATACCATGATTAATTTGTACAGTGCGTAAGTCCTATTGGCCAAATATCCCGGCCTCAAACTCCTCTCCAAAGACCAGAACGGAGAAGGCAGCAGGGATGGCGGGCTGAGAGTCATGACAGATTTGCTGACAACCTTTCCCAAAATTGATGCTGTTTTTGCGATCAACGATCTGAGTGGAGTGGGAGCAGAACTAGCAGCCAACCAAGCACAACGTAAAGACTTCTTTATTGTTGGCGTTGATGGTGCGCCAGAAGCCATTAAAGCGATCGCTGCCAAAGATAGCATTGGTTATTCCCCTCATCCCCGCGTCCCCCTTATCTCCCCCACTCCCCACTCCCTACTCCCCAGTTTTAAATCCACTGACATACGCTTGTAATTGCTCTGCCACTTCTCTTGCTTGTTGTAGGGAGTTAGATACAGTGCTAGACGAATCTGCGGTGTATTTTAAAGTTTCGGTAATCTGTTCGATTAAAGATGCGATCGCTTGGGAAGTTTCTCCTTGAGATCCTGTTGCCGCAAAAATCGATTGTACTAAATGATTCATCTGCTCAGATACTTCTAAAATATCTTCCAGTTTCAACTTGGCATTTTGCACAAGATTTGCTTTTTCTCCTATCTCGGTCGTTCCCGATTCTATGGCTTTAACTAATGCGGTAGTTTCCAATTCCATGTCAGTTAAAACGCCTTGAATTTCTTGGGTGGCTTCGCCAGACTGCACAGCTAATTGAGTAATTTGTTCTACTACTTTCGCAAAGCCTCGACCGCGATCGCCCATCCATGTGGCTTCAATACTGGCATCGCTGGCTAACAAGTTAGTTTGGGTGGCGATTTGCCCAATCGTTGATGCAACATGGGAAATTTTTTGAGAAGATTCGCTCAGATTATTGACTTTGTTAGCTATTTGTGCAATCGTCTGCTGCAAATTCAAGATGCTTTCCACAGTCAAATCTATTGTTCCCTTGGCTGTTTCTACTGTGTTAGTAGTAGTGACGCCTACTTCCTGTAGCTGCCCTGCATTATCTACCACCTTTTGAATCCAGAAATTCAGATTATTTAGTTCTTGAAGGGTGTAAGTAATCTGTTCAATTTGTTTGAGTGCTTCATCTCCCACTTGCTGGATGAAACCAGAGTTTTCACCAAGGTAAACATTCATTTGGTAGGCAGTTTGTTGGATTTGAGTGACAATTTGCCACAGGGTATAAATGATGGTATTAATAACATCAGCTAAGATTCCAACTTCCCCGGCTGTAACTTGAGAGCGAACAGTTAAATTTCCTTGGGATACCTCATTAACATCATAGATAAGTTTTAGGAGCTGTTCTTGGAGAACTTCTTGACTACGCCTTAATTCTTCTTCTGTTTCCTTGCGCGAAGTAATTTCAACTAGCACGCCAATAAAATTGATTATTTGTCCAAACGCGTCTGGTACAGGAGAAATTGTTAATTCACACCAGAAGGAAGTTCTATTTTTGCGATAACTTTTCAGCACAACTTGGCATTCTCTCGAAGCCTCCATTGCCTCGTCTAATTCTCTAATGGTGTCCGGATCTGTGTCAGCACCTTGGAGAAATTGGTAGTTACATCCTAGTAACTCACCAGATGAATAGCCTGTAATTTTTTCCAAGGCAGCATTGCAAAATATAATTGGATTTGTTGGCTGACGTGGATCGGTAATGAATATGGCGTTACTGGCTGAAGCGATCGCCCGATCGCGAAGCCGCAAAACTTTCTGTGCTTGCTCAAGCTCATCTAGTAGACTCGCTTGTTCTAAAGCGATGCCGACTTGAATTGCTAATTGTCTAAATAAATTAATTTCATACTTTTGCCAATACCGAGGTCTAGAACATTCGTGGGCACACAATAAACCGACAAGTTGATTATTATGGATAATCGGTGCAATCAAATTCGCCTTAATTTGAAAACCTTCGAGAATTTCCCGGTGACATTCTGTAAAACCAGCTTCATAAATATCATTGGTAGCTCGGACTCGGCCATTTTTGTACATTTCAATATAATTTTCCCGGAATGGGTCATTGACCGTTTTTCCTAAGGTTTTCGTCCAACCTTGAGCGATGGACTCGGCGATGATAATGCCACTCCAGTCACTATTGAAACGATACATAACCACACGGTCTGTTTTTAATGCTAGACGAACTTCATGGACAGTTGTGTTGATTACATCATCTAACTTCAGCGATCGCCGAATTTGTAGGGTAATTTCTGTAAATAATTGTGAAAGTTTGGCTTGGTCTTCTTGTTCTGCTAAAAGCTTTGTTTGGGCAGACAAACGCCGATCTATAAACGAAGTCAGCAGCGCAAAACCGAGAATCACCAATGTAGCAGTACCAATAGAAAAACCCAGCCAAGTTAGGGAATCGTTCGTTTTTGCTAGCCCAGATATTGCTGTTGGGTTCGTCGGCGTGAATCTCACAGCCCCCATCCCTGTGTAATGCATCCCAGCGATCGCTCCCCCGATAAAAAGCGCACCGCTAACCTTCGCCCGCCAGTGAGTTGTATTCGTTTGTGTACGTAATTGAAACGCAATATTTAGCCCTAGAATTGATGCGCCGATGGCGATCGCAATGGAAAGTATAAACAGTACTGGGTTATATGTGGCGGTTGCTTGTGTCCGCATCGCCAGCATTCCAGTGTAGTGCATGGAGGCGATACCAATACCCATTAAGGTTCCGCCAACCACCAATTGCCAAATGCTCAACACTGGGCGACTTGCCAGGAAAAGTGCCCCTCCTGAAGCAATCACCGCAGGTAGCATAGAAACCAGCACAGTCAACATATCATAGGTTATTGGTATTGGCAGACTGAAGGCTAACATAGCCACAAAGTGCATTGACCAGATACCGATTCCCATAACCATTGCGCCGCCAATTAACCAAGCGACTTGAGCCGATGCTTTGGCTGCTGTTACCCGTGCAGCCAAATTAAGAGCAGTATATGAAGCGAGAACTGCGATCGCAATTGAAAGCGTTATCAGGCGTAGATCGTAGATGCTACTCATAGCCATATCTGCTTGGAACCTCAGGTGGAGCTTATGCTTTATTTTTTTATCACTTTATGGGGCATCTGGGAGATCGGGGAGATGGGGGGAGGCTCTTAGGCGGGGAATAACCAATGCCGGGAGCAACGCCATTTTGTGAGATGGGTAAGCAGGGGAGGCAGGGGAGGCAGGGGAGGCAGGGGGAGAGAAATAAATTAAGTGTATTTATTATATATTTGGTAGTAAATATTGCTCGTATTTTCTCTTTACTCCCCCTGTTCCCCCTGCTCCCCCTGCTCATTGGACGATGATCTCACTTTTTTGCCTTGCTCCCCCAATGCCCCATGCCCTATGCCCAATAAGAATTACAAATTACACATAGGTGTACTACTGTCCATAGATGTTTCAGTATCTTAATGAAAAGAGCAATTCATGATATTCTCATACTGAGATACTAAAAATCAGTATGCAGCTAATGCATTCTAGATTTTGTTGGGATAAATTAATAATTTATACGAAAAACTATGCACTGCCAAAGTTATAAAAACAGGCGGTTATAGCTTGTTAATTGTACAGAGTGCTTCCAAACAAACCTGAATCAAGCAAAAAAAATGATATCAACACTTTTGAACGATCGCTATCGTATTATTAGCGTACTTGGAACTGGTGGATTTTGTGAAACATTCTTAGCCGAAGATACTCAAATGCCTTCGGGACGACGTTGTGTAATTAAGCAACTCAAACCAGTTACCGACAACCCAGAAGTTTATCAGTTGGTACAAAGGCGATTTCAAAGAGAAGCCGCAATTTTAGAAGAACTAGGAGGATCTAGCAATCAAATTCCCACTCTATACGCCTATTTTCAAGCAGATGGGCAATTCTACCTCGTGCAGGAATGGGTTTCTGGACAAACCCTGAATCAAGAAGTAAAACAAAACGGTTGTTTTAGCGAAAGTGAAGTCATCCCAATTTTAATTAGTCTGTTGAAACTGCTGGACTTTGTACATAGCAAAGGCATCATCCACCGCGATATTAAACCAGACAATATTATTCTGCGTTCATCTGACGGCAAACCAATTTTAATTGATTTTGGTGCAGTGCGAGAAACGATGGCAACAGTGATGCATTCAGAAGGCACTTTTAGTAATTCAATTATTATTGGTACACCAGGTTTCATGCCTAGCGAACAAGCAGCAGGGCGTCCAGTTTTTGCCAGTGACTTGTATAGTTTGGCGTTAACAGCGATTTTTTTGTTGATGGGAAAATTGCCCCACGAATTGATGACAGACTCCCAGACTGGAGAGCATGTTTGGAATAGGGATGCCATCAGTCCGAATTTAATGGAAGTTTTAAAAAAAGCAACTCAGTTTGATGTGAGGGAGCGCTATTCTACTGCAAAAGAAATGCTGGATGCTTTGCAGACCATTGCCAATTCAACTGCACCAAAAGTGCCAATGTATAGTCAAATTTCTGCTTTTACTCATTCTGTGATCCGCTTGCCGCCTCGTCAAAGCAGTAAACAAAACGCTATTTTTATTGGTAGTAGTTTAGTCAGCGGTGGATTAATTGGTGGGTGCGTGATTATTGGTCTTTTGTTAGCAAACTCTCCTCAATCTGGGACATATCAAGGAGCTACATCTTCCCTACTGCCAAAACAAGAAGTTGGAGATAATTCTTCATTGTCTCTTCCACCTGGAACGGCAAATTATCAAATAGGGACAAACCGGGAATCACCAATCACAAACGGCGCCAATCTACCGAATTCTTTTTATTTCGTAGCAAATTCTAGTTTGCCAAATCTGCAAGCTGCCATTAAGCAAGTAAAAATTTTACAATCTCAAGGAATTAGTCACTCAGGAGTGTTCTGGGTACCAGATTACCCCAACTTATTAGAACACAAAAATTTATTTATAGTTTACGTAGCCAGCTTTAAAGACCGTTCCAGTTGCATTAACTTCCTTAAAACTTACGGACAAATCAATCCAGAAGCATATTGCGCTTTTGCTAGTAAAGATTTAAATGCACCAATGGCTAAAGTGTCTTTTAAGGAAATCAAGTGAAACAGAATTCAGGAGTCAGAATTCAGAATTCAGGAGTCAGAATTCAGGAGTTATACCATTCCCCAAAATCTTTGCAACACATCAATCGGTTGTAGGGGCGTACAGCTGTACGCCCCTACTATAGGACTATTATTTGATTTATGAAAAAATACGTAGTGGCATAGCACAGCTAAAATGTTGTAATAAATTTTATTGTGGTGTGGGCATCTTGCCCGCACCGGACGGGCGAGACGCCCATCCCACAAAAGTTTCTTAATGCACTATTTTAGCTGTGCCACGCCAGTAGGGTGTGTTATCGGCGAGAGTACGGCACCAAATCTTTACAAGTGGTGCGTTACGGATTTCATCCTATTTTAAACAAGATTTGTCAATCCCCCCTTTTTTAAGGGGTGTTGGGGGGATCTAAGACAATTACGGCAACGCATCCCAGAACATTAGATCAGAGGGAATCAGAATGCTAAAGGCGGAAGGTTCAGCCGTCTCTGCTGTAGGAGGAGAGGTAAGACCAAAACTAGGACGAAAGTCCAGGTTGCGGCACTCGCCTGTGAGTACAGAAGCCCCACCTTCAGGCGTTCGCGCCAGCGTGCCGTAGGCAAGCCAAGGTGGGGTAGTTCACATAATCGCAATATTGCTGTTGTTCAAGGTAGGATTGCCGGATAAAGTAGCAATCTGTAGTGGTGCAGAACCCCCTAAGCTGCCATCAGCATCATAGAACAAAGCTCCATTTGTCGTATTGTAAATAAATCGCTGATTTGTCGTGTTTGCTGTTGTAATACCTGCACCGGAGCGAAAACGGTCTGAGGTGAGGGTGCCTGCGACTAATCCGCCACCAAAGCCGGCGGCAGATATCTGAATTTTATCGCCACCAGAGCCGCTGAAGCCATTAATCGTATCCAGGCGATCGCTTGGAGCTGTAAATCGGTAAGCATCTGCCCCATCATCTCCGGTGAGCGTATCATTTCCGCCACCACCAACCAGCAAGTCATTGCCAGTACCACCGATAAGTACATCGTTGCCGCCACCACCAGTGATTGTATCATTGCCCCCAGCCCCATTGAAGGTATCGTTGCCACTACCACCAGCGATCGAGTTGTTCCCAGTATCGCCAGTGAATACTCGTCCGAGATCGTTGAGCGTTAGACGGTAGTCTCCCGTAGCTCCCGAACCAGCGACATCGCCAACACCCGTGACAGCGCTGTGATTCGAGTTCGGGTTGAGGGACACGCCGACGTAGTATGTGCCCGCCTGACTAAATGTATAAGCCAAGTAGGAAAACTGGCTAGAGGCTTCACCCGGCGCGGCTCCATCGTTGTTGGCAGCGAGTTGTGTGCCGCTGGAGTTGAAAACCCTGAGGTAGGTGTTGAGGTTTGACCCATTGCGAGAATCCACATCAAATCCGACCCCCTGCCCAGCAGAGACCGTAAATTTAACCAAATCGACATCAATTTGTGGACTCATGGAATAGTCAGCGAATTGACCTAGTGTCTTGATATTCCCTGCGCGATTTTCAACTTCAGCGATTGTGTCATCAGGGTCTTGACTTGGGCTGACGAACTTTGAGGTCAGGGTGTAGTTTGTGGAACCGTTAATTCCCTGAACGCGGGCAAAATACCGCCCAGCCCCTAGTAGACGTGAGATACTTTCTGTTGGGGAATTCAAGACGTTTGATGTGGCTAAGATATCACCTGCATCGATCGCATTGTTGTTGTTGACATCTTTGATCAGTGACAGCGATAAATCTTCGCCGGCAATGCCTGTTGTGTTCAGTGTGACTTCGTAAGCACTGGAAAGATCGAAGCGATAGAAGTCGTTGACATCGCTGGAGGCATCGAAGAATTGTTCGATGTAGTCCTGGAAAGTTTGGTTGGGTGGCGTCGCCCCAGTAATGGTTGCTAGTGAGCGAGCTGTACTTAAGGTATTCCCGGCATAATCTGACACCAGTCCCAGGTTGTAGGCGGACTGTTCACCATTACCAGTGGCGTGGATAAAGTACGTTCCTGCTGCTAAGTTGGCACTCAACGAGCCAACAGTAAACGGCGTAATTGTTTCACCAGCGTCGAGCCGCTGATTATTATTTAAGTCTCGGACAATTGACAGAGTTGGATTCTGGGTAGTTCTAGAGTAGTAGGGGTTATTAAATGCTGAAGCTGAGAGTCGCCCCGCAGCGGTCATTGTGAACTTGAAGTAATCAGAGAAATCACTCCCACTGATGCCAAACCCATCACCAAAATTAAAGGGTGTCTCCCCAATTAAATTACCAAGCGATCAGGCTTTTGACAGATTGTTGTACCCCTGTGGATCGCCGGGAACAGCATCAAAGTCTGAATCGATATCCAGTTGATAGTTGGTATAAGCTCCGTTTTGCACCACTTGAACGTAATAAGTACCCGCCCCTAAGGTGGTTGAGAGCTGGTCGTCTCCTAAGTTCGAGGATGAAAGGAAAACTTCATCTGCTGAAATAAATCCGTCGTTGTTTGTGTCACGGGCGAGGCGTAAATTAGCATCGAAGGTTGGAGTTGGGAAGACAAAGGTATCGATGTCCAACCGTATATCAATAGGTGAGGTTTTATCCAGGGTGAATTTGTAGAGGTCGTTAGCATCTTCATAGGTCGGCAGCCCAGATGGGCCTCCTACCATATCGTATAAGCGACGACTTGTGCCGCTGACGTTGCCTAAGTCTCGTGCTGTGCCAGTAACTTCACCTGCGTAATCAGTGACAATCCGGAGGGTGTACGGATCGGAGCCGTAAGTCTGGGTGTACCTGACGTAGTAAGTGCCAGCAGGGGCAGAGTAGCGATCGACATTGAGACCGTTGCCCACCGTACCGGAGGTCGTTCGCAATACGTTGCCATTGGAGTCGAGCAATTCCATCCTGGCCTGCAACCCACCAATATAGGTGAAATCCTTCATCCGCAGACTGATGGTACCAGGGGCTTCCATCGTGAACTTCACAACGTCAACGTTATCGCGGTAGTCGAGATAGTCTTCCCAGCTGATCTTGTTATAAGCTAAGTACTTACTGCTGGTTTGACCCCAACTGATGCCGATATCCCTTGCTGTCCCTAAGGTTGGGCCAGAATAGTCGTTGTACAGGTACAGCCCATAGTTCGTACTCTTAGATGAATTATAGTTATGTACTTTTACGTGGTAGTACTGGTTGCCCTGTAGCGCAACGTTGATTGTCTCGCTCAAGTTGCCGCCCTGGGTACTACTGGCAATTAGGTTGTAGTTTTGGTCGTAGATGTATAAGTCGGCGTCGGCTGATAAGCCATTTAGAGCTGCATAGAAAGTTGACGGCCCATAGAGAGTATAGAATGCAAAGTAATCATCCAAATCGGTCGGACTCAGAGAATCACCAGTATAAAAGTTCTGTTCCAGATAAATGTCAGGAACAAACGTCGCTTGGTTGAAGGTATTATTAGGTTCTGCCATGAAAATAATTCTTAACTAAGTGTATAGAGAAAAAACAGAAACACTTCTAAAATTTCGCCAAATATACACAGATAACTTGTGAAAGTCTCCCAAGATTCTTGAGGAACCTGAAGGTAAGCTCATTTTCATACCTTTTTGATGTAGCAAAGGTTAAATTTTAATAACCTTTACAAATCACACAAAACGCGATCGCCACATCAAGTAAATACTTGAAATTATTGCCATATCAGGAGTTGAAAATTAGCGAGGATCTTCTAGCTAACTACCGAATGTACGGTATAAGTCAGAAACTTAAATCATAGCCATTGGGAATTTTATTTTAATATCAAGTTAACTGCTAGCCAAGTCAAATGTTTTCTTAGTGGCTATTAAAATCTTCATTGAAGATTTGCAGAATTCGAGAGACAGCATCAATTAAAAATGACCTTTATTGTTACTGTTTAGGCACAAATTTTTGACAAATATCTGACAAAGCAACTAAGTAGAACGGTGTAAATAATTAAAGGTTTGTAGTGTTCGCGTAGCGTCTCGCAGAGAGGACTTTAGTCCTCTAATAAGGACTGAAGTCCTTACTACGAACTAAATACCAAAGTTTTTACATTACTTCACATAGTTTGGTTTTTTCAAGTCGTTCTACTTAGATGGGAGAATCCTTAGAAAATCCTTTGCTTCTAGAAGCAAGACAACATCTCGATATTTTTTATCGAACAGAATTCAGGAGTCAGAATTCATTCTGAATTTTGACCGAAAAAGCGGATAGCGCAGCGTCTCGTAGAGAAGGAGTACAATCAGTGGTGGGTCTGAATCCCCGACTGTAAGCGTTGCGTAAAGCCTTCTCTACGAGACGCACTCGCGTTCGGCATGGCAACGCTATGAGCGAGTTTTCGAGCGTCGCGTCAAGATTGCAGAATTCTGAATTCTGAATTCTGCATTCTTCTTCAACAGATCTTTGTGAGGGGATAATATTGTTCTAATTAGTTCCTTTTTTTCTAGAATCAATATATTTTGTACATTTGTAGCGCGCAGCTGTGCTACCTTACGTTCGCGGAGTGTCCCGCAGAGATGGGATGTTTTTTTATTGGAAGTCCCTAAGATGCAGTGGCGAATTCCAGAAATGAGCTAGTACCGCTGGGCGGAAGTCAAAAGTCAAAAGGAGCCAGTGCGTTGGGCAGCTCTGCCGACTTTTACTCCTTCTCTATGAGAGGGTACGCGAAGAAAGAAGCAACTGGCGTTCAAAAGAATTGTATTCCCGGCTTTTGCACCATTTTGTAGACGCAAAGCGGCTTCCCCCAGGGTATGGTAGGTTTATTTATACCGTGCTGTACTAAATAAGAGCTATTTCTGCTAAAATTCTTACAGTGTAAGAATTTTAGTGCTGTTGAAAAAACACCCAAATCTATTATGATTTAAAGATTTTTATCCAAATGTTTTTTAGATTACAAGTTAAAAAAATAACTTTGCCAACTATTAGTAATGTGCTAAATGACAGCAGCAAATAGTTGAATATTTCAGAAAAATAATTAATTTTTTATCAAGATTTTTCTTATTTAAATGAAGATTTGTTGAAAGTTTGTTCTTCTAGTACTGATTGAAAATTTATAGGCATGAATTGATGAACATGAAAACGTTAGTTGACATAATATTATCCGAAGTGGGTGAAATTTTGAAACAATAATTACGTATTTTATTATATCTTTAGGTGTAAAAAATCATTTCAAAAATGTTTCTCCCAATCTGCCAAATATATTCTTTCGATATTAGAGGAGTTTGATAGTGGTTAAGACTAGTCTGAATCAAGACCAACAAGTTATCACCTCAGCAAAAAGCCGGGTTGACATCAGACAAATACCTACTATTTTGCTTCGTCAACGCTTTGTGATTTTGGGGGTTTCTTGTGTAGTCATGTCAGTTGCCAGCTTCTTCGCTGTAACTACCAAATCTAGTTATCAAAGCGACATGCAGATATTGGTAAGTTCCAATTTATCTCAAGGCGGACAGTCAAATAATATCCCAGAACAGGCAGACACTACAGTTGTTGATTACAGTACTCAGATCAAACTCATGCTGAGTTCTAAGCTACTTCAGAAAGCTGTAGATATACTTCATTCTGATTATCCTGATATTACCTTAGAATATATCAAAGGTCAAAAAGAATACAACAAAAAACCACCTCTGGAAGTTACTAAAGAAGAGGCAAATACAGGAGCTAATGAAGTTTTTAGTCAAGTATTTGAAGTTTCCTTTAATGATGACGATCCAGTTAAAGCACAAAGAATACTTCAAGCTTTACAGAAAGTCTATCAAAATTACAACACAGAACAACAAAAAGAGCGTTTAAATCGGGGACTGGCTTTTGTGAATACCCGCCTACCCGAAATCAAAAAAGAGGTTAGTCAAGCTGATAAAAATTTAGAACAGTTTCGCAAGAAACATAATTTAGTCGATCCGGAAACACAAAGTAAAATCCTGCTACAATCTTTGGCTGAAATTCAACAACAGCTGCAAACCACTCGCGCCCAGCTTCAAGATGTAAACGCTCGCTACGATAGCCTCGAACAACAAATAGCATCTTATTCTCAAGAAAATACCAAAATTTCTTCTCGTTTAAATCAGTCAAGCCGCTATCAAACACTATTAAATGAGATTCAAAAAACTGAGTTAGCGCTGGCTAAGGAAAGGTTACGTTATACAGATGATTATCCATCAGTAGAAAAACTCAAACAGCAACGCCAAAATCAATTATCACTATTACGGCAAGAAGTAAAAAATATTACTACTGGGAGCAAAGGAGAACAACTCTTAAAAGCGCAGACAGAGGGAGTTGATCCCAACCTAGTAGACGAATTAATTCTGCTACAGACAAATGTTTTAGGATTAACTGCTAATGAAAAAAGTTTAGTGCAATCAGAACAGCGACTTCGTTCTGAATTAAGCAAATATCCAAACCTAACAGCAGAATATAATCGTCTGCGACAAAAGGTAGAAACTAATCATAAAACCCTGGAACAACTGGTTCAGGCACAACAGTCCTTAGGGATGAAAATTTCTCAGGAAGGATATAACTGGCAAGTTTTGGAAGAACCTGGTTTGGGTACTTATGTAGGGAATAGCAAATTATTATATTTACTTGGGGGAGGAGTAATTGGACCGATTTTAGGTATTTTAATAGCCCTGATTTTGTCAAAGTTAAATGACACTATTTATAGTCCGGCAGATATAAATAAATTGACAAATCTGCGTGTACTGGGAACAGTGCCAAAATTGCGATCGCCTCATAGCAAAAAGCGTCTTTTAAATCTGTCTCGGAATCAGCAACGAAGTTTAGCTCCTGCTATGGTAGATCCCAGCGCCAAGTTGCCTGTCCATGAAACTTTGGACATGATCTACCAAAACATTAAAATATTAAAATATCCCTTACCCTTCAAGTCATTGATGTTGACTTCAGCACTACCAGGGGAAGGAAAGACAACCTTAGTATTAGGGCTAGTGGCTAGTGCTACCCGGATGCATCGACGGGTGTTAGTAATTGATGCTAATTTGCAGAATCCTAGCTTGCATAAAACCTTAGAACTTTCCAATGATTGGGGACTATCTCTGTTATTAGTTGATGAGACAACTAGCCATTTTCAAGATTACATTCAGCCAATTCATCCCTTCATTGACATTTTGACTGCTGGCCCTGTTCCCGAAGATAGAGTGAAGCTGCTAAGTTCTCAGAGAATGAAAGAACTAATTGAATTGTTTGAAGAAAAGTATGACTTAGTACTGATAGATGCTCCATCAATTTTAGCCACGGTTGATGCCAGAATTATCGCATCTTTTTGCAATGCGATCGTGATGGTAGAGCGTATGGGGAAAGTAAAGCAAACTCAATTGATTCAAGCTATTGAAATTTTGAGTAAATTGAATTTAATTGGAATTATTGCTAATGAAGTGAAATAGGATAGCAAGGAACAGGCTGGTCTTGGGGAGACCCAAGATCCCCCTGCTTCTTGTTCACCGCAAAGCGTCTACAGCTAAAACCGCCACTTTACCTTTTCGCAAACAGGACTTACGCAAGACATGACCGAAAACCTTATTCTTACGTAGCGGTAATTCATGAATTACCGCTACTTTCGTTATCTTTTGCGTAAGTCCTGGCAAAATCAAAAATCTCAAATTCAGACGCTTACTTTTGTTAATTCCACTTCCCGCCGCCTGGGTACTTCATGAATCATGAAATCATAAGCCATGTCAGTACGAGGAAAAATTGCACGGGCTTCCTGAAGCAGATCTTTTAACTCTAGGTTATTTCCAGGAGCATAGCGGGGACTAAAATGGGTCATAATCAGCCGATGTGCCCCAGCCGCTAAAGCTGTTTGGGCTGCCATTGTGCTTGTAGAATGTAATCGCTGAAAAGCCATGTCTGCATCTTGATGGGCAAAGGTGGCTTCGTGAATTAATACATCTGCATCATCAGCTAATTCCACTGCGCCATCACAATAAATTGTGTCTGTACAATAGGCAAGTTTGCGACCAATTTCTGTAGGACCGCACAATTCGACGCCATGAATCACGCGTCCATCCTCAAGGGTTACTGTTTCACCGCGCTTGAGTTGACCGTAAACGCGACCGGGAGGAATTTGCAAAGCTTTGGCTTTTTCGATATCAAAGCGACCTGTGCGGTCTTTTTCGGCTACGCGATAGCCGAAAGCTGTAATCCGGTGATGTAAATTACCGCAGCTTACTGTGAAATCATCGTCTTCATAAATCACCCCTGGACGGACGGCATGGACTTTAATGGGATAGGAAAAGTGTGTGTGAGATAAACGCGAGGCGGCTTGAATGTATTCATTTAATCCAGGTGGCCCATAGATGTCAATTCGTTCTACATTGCCAGCCAAGCCGCAAGTAGCAAGAAGTCCCATCAAGCCAAAAATGTGGTCGCCGTGCATGTGGGTGATAAAAATTCGGGACAGTTGGCTGATTTTTAGTTCACTCCGCAAAATTTGATGCTGAGTGCCTTCACCACAGTCAAATAACCACAGTTCCGCCCTTTGGGGTAATCTCAGGGCGATGCTGGAAACATTGCGCGATCGCGTGGGTACACCGGAACTCGTCCCTAAGAATGTTATCTGCACAGCTTCTTTAGTCTTCCTATTGCTCAATTTGCAGCTCTATGTTTCTATAGTGGCACGGTTGATGAACAAAATACTTTTTAGAGCCAACACTTTGACCAATTTACGAGATAGGGGAAAAGGGACTGGGGATTAGGGATTGGGGACTGGGTTTTCATACCGCTTGACTCGTAAACATTATGGAAGAGGCTACTTTATAGAATTATGAGCAGAAATTCAATAGATAATCGCAAAAAATTGGTTGCTCTCAGACACACTCATTTTCAGCAACATTTACCTCTAAATCAGCAGCTGATTGATTTAGTCGGGGATATAGGTAGTCATGCTTTTTTAACAAACCCTGCCTCTCACAACCTTTTTATCTACCTGACAGACTACGTAAGGGCTGTTTTGGAGTATTGGTTTGGGGTAAGTTCGGATCAAATACGCGTTCTTGATTGGGGGTGTGGTAAGGGACATATTTCTTTTCTGATGCGTGAAATGGGTTTTCAAATTACTAGTTGTGATGTCCACGACGGTGATGATTCAGCTTTTGGTCAGATTACACCAATCATCGAAAAAGCATCTCTAAAAGTTGTCACCCTAGAACATCCCTATTTACTTCCCTTCAGCGATGCAAGCTTCGATGTTGTCTTAAGTTTTGGAGTTCTTGAACACGTTCCCAATGACCTGGCTTCTCTTGGTGAGATTCATCGAGTCTTGAAACCATCAGGTCTTTTGTTGTGTTTTTTCCTTCCTTACTACCTGTCTTGGACTCAGCATTTAGCCCATTTACGGGGAGACTTTTACCACGATCGCCTGTATTCCAAAAAAATGGTAAAACACCTCCTCAAGCAAACTAATTTTGAACTCCTTGACCTTTGGCATAGACAAATTTTACCTAAAAATAGTATTTCCTATGGGAAATACCACATTTTTGAATCTGTAGATCAATGGTTAACTAAAAATACACCGTTTAAATATACTGCAACTAATATTGAGTTTGTCGCTGTTAAAAGTTAATATACTAACGGCAAGAAGTAAGGAGTAAGGAGTAAGGAGTAGGGAATCAGTGTTTTGGAACTATAGGTCGTTTTTTCACGCAATCAAATAGGAGTCCTATACCAATTGGAAAAATCTTTGTGACAGATAGATTCACGCAAGTCACACCCAGAAGGCAATTCCCAATCCAAAATCTAAAATCTAAAATCCAAAATTGTCTGACCATTGTTATAGTTGATTTTGCCAATAAGCTAGTCGGGTTTGAAGGATGTTGACATGGATAACATGTCGTTCGACTAAAGTTTTGAGTTCTCGCGCTCTTGCAGTACAATTTTGTTTATAAGCTAGTGCCTGACGAACTCGGTCTTCACGAGAATTTTTTGAGGCAATTTGAATTTCTTTTTCCCAAGCGATCGCCAAAGCTTGGACGCGATCGTAATCTTTTTGCAGAATTTGTTTTGCTGTATTCGACTCAGCAATAGCCTGATGTAAAGTTTGAATATAATCACTCCAGGTATCTGCTAATGGCTCAGCATTTTGGCCATTTTCGGAATATGAAGGTGATTGGATTTGGGTAAATAAGTGATTTAACTCTACCATGTTTTTACCCCGGTTAATAATTCTTTGACTTAAGATTAGCGACTTTTACATAAGTTGGTAATCTTGTTATTCAGCATATAAAGAACTAATTAGCCAATTCATTAGCTTTTGCTGACAATTTAATTACAGAGTTGAGAAGAAAAAATTAGAGGTTTCTGAAGCGAGTTATTTCCAAAAAATACGTGCATTTTAGGTAGGTGAATCAAATTTGTGGTTCATGTTGCATAGAAATTGCGTATATAGTAAGGCGGGGAGTAGGGAGTAGGCGAGATGAGGGAGGTGAGGGAGATGAGGGAGATGAGGAAAATAACTAATGACTAATGACTAATGACTAATGACTAATGACCAATGACCAATGACAAACATAAAAAAACCTCCCTTACCGGGAGGCTGAAAATTTAGCGGAGACAACTTGTAAACTTATAGAAGAATTACAGCGATCGCTCCTCCGAATGCTGAGAAAATGGCGGAGACGACTGCTGTGGCAAACAACCACCAAGCTGCTGTAGCTGCGGCTTTACGGGTTTCTTCTGCTTGCCGCTGTGCTTGATGTTTGACTTCTTCGAGGCGGCGTTGGGCTTCGTGCTGTATGCGTTCTGCACGTTGTAATACTGTGTTGCGTGCCCGTTCAATTTGGTCGATGATTCTGTTGGCATCCTCCTGGGAAATGTCCTCACGAGAACTCATAATTGCCACTAGGGTATCACGATCGAAGGAAGACAGGCGATCGCGCAGTGCTTCAAACCCGGCTTGGGGATCTTCAAAAAAGATGCGGACATCGCGCTTGATACTATCATAGTTGAGTTCCGGGCGATCCAAGGAGTTCAGATAGTTGCGGATGCGGGCAAAAACCCCGTCAATTGCATCTTGAATGCCTCGTTGGATACTCCGCACTTGTTCAACAAATTGATCCCTGACTGAAACAATGTTATCAGCAATCCGCGCTGCTTCTTCGTCGGTGATATCTTCACGAATTTTCAGCAGGGCGATGATGGTAGAACGATCGAAATGGGAAAGGCGATCGCTAAAATTTTCTACCCCCACTCGCGGATCGTGCAACAGTAATTGTAAGTCACGTTTTATACCTTCCGGATTGAGTTCTTCTTTGCCAGTTTGCCGCAAATATTCTTCCAGATAACCTTTGAATGTTTCCACTCTTTGCTGTGTTCTGGTAGCTAAACGACGAGGCGCACGTACAATGTTGCGAATCGAGGTTTGGGTAGAATCAATGATTTCATTGACTTGTTCTTCACTCAAGTCTTGACGTTGACTGAGTAGTTTCACCAATGTATCCCGGTCTACTTGAGACAACCGACGGCGTAGCGCTACAGCTCCTTCTTGGGGATTTTCAAACAATCTATTTAAATCCCGCTGAATACCTTCTGGGTTGAGTTCTTGTTTGCCAGTTTTCCGGAGGTAATCTGCGATGGTGGTGGTAACGGAGTCGTATTGTTCTTTAGCTTTGTGTGCTAAAGCTTGGGGCGCGTGGCGGATACTATGCCACGACTCTTCAACGGAATTGATGATTTGATTAACTTGATCTTCAGTCAAATCTTCCCGCTGACTCAACAACTGTACCAAAGTATCGCGGTCAAAGCGAGACAACCGCGCTTGAATGGCACTAACTCCAGCTTGGGGATCGTCGAGTAACTTTTTGAGGTCGGCGCGGATGGCATCAGGATTCAGTTCTGCTTTGCCAGTGTTACGCAGATATGATTCGACATTCAACCACAGGGTTTCTGCTTGATATTGTGCTTGTTCTGCCAGACCTTTGGATTCAATTAAAGCGCGATCGCGTTGTTTTTCCAACTCGTCCAAAATGCTGTCTACTTCATACAGCTGGACATCACTACGTTCCAGCAATATCTCCCGCATTTCGGCACGTCCAACCTGCGCCAGTCGCAACACCAGAGTTTCATAATCTGCCTCTGAGTCTTGCAACAGTGGTTTGAAATCCCGCTCAATACCTTCGGGTGTCAAATCTGCTTTGGGAGTAACCAGCAGATAACTTTCAACTCGACGTTGCAAGTCTTGTACAATATCTCTTTCTTCTTCAGCGGTGACTGTGACTAGCACTTCTTGGCGGACAGTTTCTAGTCGGTCTGCAATGCGCTGAATTTGGGTTTGGGTAAGTAGTCCCCGCTGTTGCAAAAGATTGACGAAATCCTTGCGGGATAGTCGCTCTAGTTCTCTGCGAATTGTCCCAGGATCGGCTGCTGGGTCGTAGATGACATCGGCAAATTCCTGACCAATTCTTTCTGGGCTGAGTTGCCAAGCATAGGTATTCAGCAGGTAATTTTCCACGTCAGCCCGAATTGGGCTATAGGGTTGGGATGGTGTGGGTAAACCCAGCTTATCTGCCTGTTCGGTAACCTTGTCTTTGGCGCTGGTGAGGCTACCCAAGATTTTTTCCACATCCAAATCAGATAAATCAGTCCGTCCCAAAACTATGCCGGTTAAAGCGGATAGCCCTTGTTGCAGTGTGCTTTGAACTGGACCAGGTGCGGTTTTTTGCCCGCCTGACTTGGAACCACGCATTTCTGCGACTAACCGATCCAGCTTGGTATTGAGTTCATCTGTCTTGGTTTGTCCGGGTGGTAGGGATTTGAGATAGTCGATTAATTCACCCAAACGGTCTTGGGTGGGTGGTTGCTGACTGACTACCTGTTGCCAAACTTTATACAAAGTATCAGCGATGCGGCTAACATCTTTTTTGGAAAGGTCGGTACGACTACTGACTAACTCGATAAACTTTTGGCGATCGATATTGCGGATGTCTGGAGTTCCGGCGTTAGCGTAGCTTAACGAAGTTATCGCTTTGATTTGCGGATCGTTGAGTAAATTTTCAAAATCACTGCGAATCCTCGATAAATCTAATTCTGGCGGACGCAGCTTTTCTAGGTAATCTTCAATGTTTTCCCGGATACTTACTGGGTCGATGCCGCTTCCTAGTTCCCGACGTACAGCAGCGGCGGCGGCTTCCGCTGTGGCTACAACTTGGTTATTAACAGCTTTTGCCCCCAGTGCGGCGGTAGCTGTCCCCATAATCGCCTGAAACCCTGAGGTTGCCGTATTGACAACCGAACCAATCAAGGAACCCACGGTGGTGGAACTCACCCAAACCAAGAGCAAAAAGTAAGCACCCCAAATTACCAAACCGAGAATTGCTCCCAACCTTGGGTCTAAAATCACAAGGCTCAACTTCACAGCCAGGAAAGAGGCGACTAATAAAGCGATCGTTACAGTGACTAATGTCCAAATTCCTACTGCTGTGCCAACTTTGCGAATCGTGCCGCCCAAACTTCCGACTTCGCCACCGCTTGAATCCGAGTCGGATGGACGCCCCAGGTAGGAAATACCGGCTGCAACAGAGAGATTAGTGAGAACTAATTGAAAAGCAAACGCTAAAATCACGCCGGAGATTAAAGCCACAAAAAAGCGCGGTCCTGAAGGCGTGATAACTGAGGGATCTACTGGAACCTGTGCCAGCCACAATAGTGGCTTGTGGAGTCCCAGCATGATTTCCGTACTTTGAAACATTGTATTTCCTTGTCTTAGTGTTTTAATTTTTGGGCGGATTAAGATTTTCCTGAGAATTTACTCTTAGTTTGCTCTTAGTATTTATGTGTGTACCTATGGCAATACCTAACTCTTTAGATCAGAATCGTGGAATTTGGGTGTTTAAAGCATCTCCCCAAAGATTGAAAACCTTATACAGCGGAAGATAGAAATTTTATTATCTCTTGGTGGAAATATTACTCAAATTGGCAGTTACTATTAATCTTTATGGCGTTATTTTTTTATTTTTAATCGCCTTTATCGTGATTATTTTTGATTAAATTATATTTTTCTTACAAATACAAAATATTTGTTGGAATACCTATTTTTATCACCCTCGCAAGGTTGATTTGTCTACAATAATATACTTTTAATCATCGTCCATAGGAAGTGCTTGTAGTTTGTGCCCACAGGCAGAAAGCAATTTAATTATAAATAGCTACATTAAAGTTAATAAATAATTGAGGTAAAAGATGGCAACTAACTATTGTACAAATTTGCAAATAACAAATGACTAATGGCTAATGATTAATGACAAAAAATGTACAAATTGAATGGATATGAGTTGAATTAGAAAGGAAAAAACAATGCAATCTCGTGAAAATCGTTCGTCTACTAATTTACCACCTGTTGCTAACGCTTACAACGGCCGCGATCGCAATGAATTTCTATTTGGCTGGACTCCCCAAGCCGAAATCTGGAATGGTCGCTTTGCAATGATTGGTTTTGTTGCCTATTTACTTTGGGATTTAGCCGGTTATAGCGTCCTGCGTGACCTACTGCGGCTAGTTGGCTACTAAAGCTTAAAACCTAAAACACTACTAGATTATTGGAGAAAAAAAATGACAAATAAAGAAACTCGTCCTTCTGGTGATTTACCACTCGTTGCACCAGAATATAACGGCATAGACCGCAATGCTTTTTTGTTTGGCTGGACTCCCCAAGCCGAAATTTGGAACGGTCGCTTGGCAATGATTGGTTTTATTTCCTATTTACTTTGGGATTTAGCCGGCTATAGCTTTCTGCGTGACATATTGCACATCATCAGATATTAGCAATAGTCCCACTTAATCATTCATGAAAAATAATATTCCCGACTTGTTTAATAAGTCGGGGATATTATTTTTCATTAGACTTCTTGCATAAATCAAAAAAAAGAACCCCACCCTGCTTGCAGGGAGGGGCTGGGGGTGGGGTGTGAGGGGACTTTTGCAAGAGGTCTATTATTTTACTTCTGAATTCTGAATTCTGAATTCTGAATCCTGAATCCTGAATTCTGCTATAGCAAAAAGCGAACTAACACATAAAAAGCCGAAGTTACTAATTGCAATAACATCACTGGAATACCGTAGTGCAAAAAAGTTTTAAACGATATTCGCCGTCCATGCTGCTCAGAAATACCCGCAGCTACGATATTAGATGATGCCCCTACTAGTGTGCCATTACCTCCCAAAGTTGCACCAAACATCATCGCATAAAACAGTGGTAATACTTCTGGGGGAAACTGTCCTTGAAAATCTTGTGCTAAAACTTCTGCGGGTGCTAAACCAACAGTGACAAGATACTGTTTGAGTAAGGGCACCATCCCCACCACTAAAGGAATATTAGGCACTACGCTAGATAATATCCCCACAAAAAATAACAAAAATAGCGAACCCAGGATAATATTTTTTCCTAGAATAGCTGCCAATATTCCTGATAAACCATTGATTACCCCAGTTTTTTCCAGCCCTCCTATTAGGACAAAAATACTCATAAAAAATATTAATGTACTCCAATCTACATCCCGCAAAATATTATTAACTGAATCAATTTTGCTATGGTGAGATAACAACAAAGCTAAAGCCGCTCCTAACAAAGCTACAGCAGCAGGAGAAATTGGAACTGGTAGGGATTCTCCAATCACAAAAAACAGCAGCACAAAAAAGACAATAATTGCACCCACACTTAAAGCTCGCGGATGATTAATTTGGGGATGTGGCAGTTCTTCGAGATTATCTAGTTGTGTATTCCAAATTTTCCGGAATAAAAATGGTAGTGTTACAACTACTGTGACAACAGCAATCACTCCTCCTAAACTCAATTTCAGTAAATAGTCAGTAAAGCTGATATTCACAGCATCACCAACAATAAATGTAGCTGGATCGCCTACTAAAGTCAGCAGTCCGGCACTATTAGCAACAAATACCATTAAAATCAATAATGGTACAAAATTTATTCCAATTTCCTGCGCCATTGGTGGAATTAAAGGTGCTAACAACATGACTGTTGTGGCATTCGGTAAAACGGCACAAATTGGTGTGACAATACCGACAATGGCAAGTAGTAGACGCTTACCTTTTCCTTGGGCAATGATGACTATTTGAGTAGCTAAATATTCAAATATTTTGGTAGGTTCAAAAGCCCGTACTAGCACCATAACTCCAAAGAATAAACCGAGTGTTCCATGACTATTGCCGATGTAACCAACAGCTTGTTCTAAAGTCATGACGTTGGTAAACACTAATAACAATGCTCCTAATAAGGCAGCAATGGTGAGATGTACCCATTCCGTCATGACTAAAATGATAACGCCGATAAATGTAATCACACTGAGGATGGCTTGCCAGTTTTCCACACCCTAACTCCTGAAGTTTAATTGATTGGATAGTAGCGAAAAAAGCCACCTAAATATAGGTGACTTGTCTATGATTACAATTTTTTGAAGAATTCAGAACTCAGAATTCAGAACTGGGGCAGGACTTACGCAAACAATAGCCAAAACCCTTATTTTCACGTAGGGGCAATTCATGAATTGCCCCTACAGCGTGTACTTTTGCGTAAGTCCTATGGGGGATACCCTACAGAATCTTGCTACAAACTCGCCACTCTTTTGCAACCACTGAACTGAAAATTTAGTGGGGGTTTTAAATTCATTCTGAATTCTGACTCCTGACTCCTGAATTCTATTTTGATAAAAATTATTGAAATTCTGAATAGTGCTTATTCATCAATACAACTAGGAATGCCCAAAACGGCGCAGGGAAAATCAGAACCTAGTGCCTCAATCATGGGATGATTGACAGATTTACAACCTACAAACAGTATATCGGCAGCTTCTAATTCTACCACTTTTTTCAGTTCTGTGGAAACGGAACCAAATCGTAAATGAGATTTGAAACAACCTTGCCATTCTTCTGCCAGACTTCGCGCTTGCCAAAGAATTTTATCTGCTTGTTGTAGGGGAGTGATGACTGTCTGCAATTTGGGTTGAGTTAAGACAAGGGTGGCAGATTTTGATATTTCACTAACCTGACATTCTAATGAAGGCTGTTGTATCGGGAAATTCAAGATATTTGGATACTGGCTGCTTTGATTATCTTCTAACACATAAACAGCTTGAACTGTGACTTCTGCATTGGTGGCTAAGCGTGTTTGATGGGCAATCCAAAAGGCAATATCCAATGCTGTATGACTGTTAGGAGAAGCATCATAAGCAACAATTAAGTTAACTGAACTTGCTGCGGTCGATTGTTGAGAAAATTGATTTTTTGGTTCTGGCAATAATACCATTTGTTCAATTAAGTCATTTCGACCTATGGCACTTTGCAGACGTGCTAACATTGGCTTAATTTTCACAGCTTTACTTCTCCAAATGAAATGAACTAGTAATGAGAAGCAGGGCGACCAATTTTTGATTTTTGATTTTGGATTTTGGATTGATCTGCAAAGATCCCAATCTAAAATCGAAAATCTAAAATTTAAAATCGGTAGAGGAAACCCCAATAACAACTGTATTACAGCCAAAGTCTTGGGGGTTCCTTCCATTGCCTACGGAGTTAGCTGACGGGCTAAGACTGGAAGGTGTCTCTCTCTTCAGAGTACTGAGTACTGAATGGTGAGTGCTGAGTGCTGAGTTAATATTAATAATTCCTAACTCCTCACTTTCTATGAGATTAGCCCCACAATATGGTTCCTCCGCTCCAAATCCAGCTTTGATGAATTTGAATTAGGCTACCCGCTAAAAAAAATGATAGTCTAGTTTACTCGTCTTGTGTGAAATATCGATCTAGGAAATTTAGGGCGTGGTTGCGGAGTTCAAAATATTCTTTTGAGTTTCGCATGGCGGCCCGATCGCGTGGATGCTCAAATGGAACTTCTAAGATCTTCCCAATATTAGCAGCTGGGCCGTTGGTCATTAAGACGATGCGATCGGACATATAAATTGCTTCGTCTACATCGTGGGTAATCATCATCACTGCTTGCCGATGGTTTTCCCAAATATCCAATACTTGCCGCTGCAATTTACCACGAGTGAGTGCATCTAGCGCCCCAAAAGGTTCATCCATTAGTAGCATTTTGGGACGAATTGCTAAAGCTCTGGCAATACCTACCCGTTGTTTCATACCTCCAGAAAGTTCATCAGGATACTTATCAGCCGCCGCCGTCAAGTTTACCATTGACAAGTGTTCGTTTACAATGCTAATTTTTTCAGATCGATTAGCATTTTTTAACACTTCATCCACAGCTAAACGGATATTTTCTCGCACTGTTAACCAAGGTAACAACGCGTAGTTCTGAAACACCATCATTCGCTCTGCTCCTGGCTTGCGAATTTCTTTTCCATCTAAACGTACTGAGCCGGAAGTTGCTTTTTCTAAGCGACCAAAAATTAAGCCGTCGCGGGAGTTAGCCCAACTGGCTTCGCGGTTGAGTGTGACGTTTAAACCATATTTGCGGAAGAAGCCTTTTTTCCAGGCGATCGCAAATGGCGCACAATCATTCACAGGAACGTATCCAACGGTAAGATCGGGTTTTTCTAAATCGCGGGATTTAACTACCGGTTGCACAGCTAAGGCTTCTTCTGTTAATCTTTTGGCGGATCGATCTCCGGAAATTGCACAGGAAGAGAGGGCTATTCCGGCTGTAGTTGCTCCTATTCCTTTGATAAAGTCTCGTCGAGAGCATTTCTACAGCGACGATTACTAGCCAAGCTATGCCTAAACTAATTCGCAAACCTGTAAAAATATAGGGTAAACTTGCAGGCCAAATAATTTTTATAATCTGCCGCCAACGTGGCATTTCTAATACTCGTGCCACATTTAAGTAATCTTTGGAAACGCTAGAAACTCCTAAGGCGGTATTAATAATTGTCGGCCATAAGGAGGTAATAAAGATGACAAAAATGGCTGAAGGATCTGCTAAGTTGAAAATAGCGAGGGCAATGGGTAACCAAGCTAAAGGCGATACGGGTTTAAAAATTTGAATGATGGGATTGAGGGCTAACATTGCCGGTCTGGACATCCCAATGAGAAACCCTAGAGGTATGGCTACTACCGCACCTAACAAAAAGCCAAGTATTACCCTCCGCAGACTTGCTATCAATAACCAAGCAATTCCTAAGTTGCCCGGACCTCGCTGGTAGAAGGGATTTAAAATGTAGTCCAGGTTAGCTGATAGGGCTTCTGGTGGGGTGGGCATTAATCGTGGTTGGTAAGTGCAACAATCCACCACAACAAAATTATCCCCAAAAAACCCAAAACAGGTAAAAAGAAGACATCTTTAAGGATGACTGGTTTTGCCTTTTTCCAAGCAGTCTGTCCAGCGATCGCGGCGATCGCTGCTAAATTTAGTTGAAAGATCATTTACAACCTCAACAGGGTTTAGTGCAGGTACAAAAAAACGAGCAGTACCAGCCTTGGACACTGATAAGATCGGAACATTATAAAAATCCCATCTCTTCAGTCTCCTCTCAATGCCTACGAAGTTAGCTGACGGGCTAGGGCTGAGAGATGCCCCTCTGAAGAAAGTTCTGAGTTGGGAGTGAGGAGTGAGGAGTTAGTTAAAAACTCATAACTCATAACTCCTAACTCTTAACTTTCTTCTAGATACGCCCCACAATTTGGTTCCTCCGCTCCAGCGTTATCCACTGTGATGGGCTGGATTAGGCTGACTTACTCTAAATAGGTACGAAATTACGCACAATACAACATTGATGTGAAGAGTATAACATTAATGCTTAGTAAAAGTCATCTATTTCGGATAAATTTTGTTTATTTAAATACTCAAATCCAGTCTATGTCCTGGCTTCTGCGTAATTCATAGATTTTATATTTTTTTGTAAATCATAGTTATGTGATGAGTGAAGTTACTACGCAGTCAGGGAAACAACAATAGTTAAGTCAAGCATCAAGATTGTTAACTGCTAGATAAATCTTAATGAAGATCAGATATATTATACTTTAAAAATTTATATACGGAGATTAAATCGAGCGATGCTTAAAGTAAATGCTTGCCTACGCGACGATAGATAAAATCTATTACTTTTGGTAGGTGAATTATGGAATTTTTTTTGGTAAATCATCGCTCCAGTCGCTAAACTAATTGCATATGGAAATTTATTCATCTCTCTGTTCGCTGAATTTAACATAATGAATTTTAGTCAATTCCTGGCTGACAAAGCTGATATCATCCTAGATAAGTGGGTGACGGCAGTTCGCAAAGATCAACGGATTGAAAGTGCTGATGATTTATCCTATACAGCAATCAAAAATCATATTCCCAATGTTTTGAAAGCAATGGTAACGGTGCTTTCAAAATCTGAGGATAGTGATATTCAGTCAATAGTTGTTGCCAGTTTTGAGCATGGGGCGATTCGAGCCGAACAAGGTTTTGAGCCAACAGAAATTGCCAGAGAATATCATCTGTTAAGAAAAGTAATATTTGACACTATCCACCAAGATTTACTGAAAGGAACACCGTCAGAGATCATTCGTTCTATGCGTTTGATTGACGCTATTGTAGATGAAGCGATCGCTCGGTGTTTCAAGAGTTATGTTGAAGAACGGTTGCGAGAATTGAGACAGTTACAAATATCATTAACGCTGCACAATCAGGAACTCACACGGTTAATTAGCGCCAATCAAGAGTATATTTCCCAACTAGCCCACGAATTAAAACATCCGCTAACTTCCATTATTGGTTACTCGGATTTGTTTTTACGCCAGCAACGAAAAAAGTCCCAGATAAAAGACAACTACACCAATTTAGAACATATTGAGCGGGTGTTACGGAATGGTATACAATTACTTCACTTAATCAATGATGTACTAGAACTTTCGCGGTATGATGCGGGACAGATAAAACTCCAACTAGCACCTACTAATCTGCCTCAACTAATTAGTAATGTGTGTCAAATGTTGGAACCTTTAGCTGTGGAGAAAAATTTACAAATCGTAGTAGATTGCGATCGCGCCCCGCAAGAACTAATTACAAATTCTTTCCAATTGCAACAGATTGTTACAAATCTTATTAGTAATGCGATTCGCTACACAGAGTCGGGGACTATTATTGTAATGTGTCAGGTGTTGGAGAAACAGAGATGGGCGATCGCAGTTTCTGACACTGGAATTGGCATTGCATCGGAAGACCAAGCCCAGATATTTGAACCCTATTTTCGTGTTAGTGCTGGCGATCGTCCCTACCTTCCTGATAGTACAGGATTAGGATTGGCAATAGTTTGGCGCTTGGTGAAACTATTACAAGGTGAAATTAACTTAGTTTCTGAAGTAGGCGTTGGTTCAACTTTCACAGTAATTTTTCCCTTAGAATTAGAGGTAGAAAAAAGTTAATTTCACGCCAAAACCTCAAAATATCTCTGCGCCTCTACATGAGATAAAAAATAACTCTACAATAACCCTTGTTTTTTCAACTTAACTAACGCATCTTCAGCAGCAGCTTTTTCAGCATCTTTTTTATTGCGTCCCTTACCTTCGCCGTAGATTTTTTCATCTACAATAGGACTTACGCACTGTACAAAAGAACTATTTTGTGTATCAACGTAAATACGTTGTTCCAGGCTTTTGGAGGTTGCTTTTGATTGCTGGCGATCGCCAAAATCTGATTGAAAAACCTAGATAAAAGCTTTGAAAACTCTATCTGCCATTTTTGCTTTTATGTCAATGCGTAAGTCCTAGATATACTAACTGATGGAAATATAGCAGAGTTTGCCCGTTTGATAGGAATCCCAAAAAATACTTTATGGATGTGGCAAACGGGTAAAGCTTTACCAGTGCTTGATATGCTTCTCAAAATTTGTTATCGCTTAGAAATATCTCTGCTTGACTCACATCTTGCACCTGGAAGTATGAATGTCAAAACCACAACTACGTGCAAGGGGAGCTAGGCGTTCAATTTCAAGTAAAAGAATAGACACGACTATTTGGGGAAAGATAGACTCTAAAGCAGTTT
>JAESFX010000212.1_pt1 | contig 45835 bp, 42 predicted proteins | sample 9269501 | NCBI WGS metagenome assembly JAESFX01 (sample SAMN14515570, study PRJNA621655) | algae metagenome | isolation source: Desmonostoc geniculatum HA4340-LM1 and co-occurring heterotrophs from cave... | place: USA: Maniniholo cave, Kauai, Hawaii | collected 2009-07-28
GGAGTGAAAAGTCAACCTTAAAAGTTATCGCAAAGTGCCAAATTCCAGATTCCAATTCTACGACCCAAATAGACCTAGCGTTCGCAGCTTAAATTCCGACCCTTTTTTGCGGCGACCTGTACTAAGGAAGCTTTGCCTTTTGATTGGGCAATGTTGCAAAATAATCTCGCAAATGCCTACAGGAATAGAATTAGAGGAGATAGAGCAGAGAACATCGAAATTGCGATCGCTGCTTACACACATCTGCAAAAGTTGCGACAACAGCGAAATGAATTGCAAAACCGCTATCTACCAGTTGGTTATGGGTTCAAATTTAAATCATTTCAGGCTACTTTAGATGAGAATACAGCCATTATCGAGTGGTACATTCTCAACGATAAAATTTTGGCGTTTTTTATCAAACCTAAAGGAGAAGTCACAGTTTGGCAATCCCAACTCAAAGACCGAGAAACTTTGGAAAATTGGGTAAATCAATATTTGCAGAACTACAACGGGCAAAAAGACCAGTGGCAGAATAGCTTAGGTGAAGAACTCAAAAAATTAGCCTCCATTCTGCACATTGATGAAATATTAACCCAGATACCAAAACACTTCGATAAACTCATCCTAATTCCTCATCGGTTCCTGCATTTGTTTGCCCTTCATGCAATTCCGGTAAGTCAAAATACTGAAAATTCCCCTTGTCTTCTAGATAAATTTCCTAATGGTGTGAGTTATGCACCCAGTTGTCAACTACTGCAACAAGTACAAAAGCGCGATCGCCCTGATTTTAAATCCCTATTTGCGATTCAAAACCCCACAGAAGACCTCTCTTTTACTGACTTGGAAGTAGAAAGCATATTATCTTACTTTCCCTTTCCCCACCATCAAGTATTACCCAAAGAACAAGCTACAAAAGCTGCTTTATCTGAAGTAGCATCACGATTAAAAGAAGTGAATTATCTCCACTTTTCTTGTCACGGTTCCTTCAACTTAAATTCTCCACAAAATTCCTGTTTAGTACTAGCAGATGCTTATGTTTCTCCAGAACTTGCTGATGCTCACCCCGAAAGATATGTAAAAGTATCTAAAGACAAAGCTGTAGATTTAAGTAAATGCCTGACATTAGGTAATTTGTTTGAGAGAAGTTTCGACTTTAGCCAAACTCGTCTCGTGGTTCTTTCAGCCTGCGAAACTGGATTGATTGACTTCAAGAATACCAGCGATGAATATATCGGTTTACCTAGTGGGTTTCTCTATGCAGGTAGTAGCAGTGTTGTAAGTAGTTTATGGGCAGTAAACGAATTATCAACATCCTTTCTGTTGATTAAGTTCATTCAAATTTTGCAGGATGCTACAGTTATGTCAGTACCACTTGCGATGAATCAAGCGCAGCGATGGTTGCGGGATGCTACACAAGAAGAGTTACAGGAATGGGCAAATAAATTGGCTTTAGATAGCACTAAAAAAGGGAAGATACGTCGTCAAATTAATAAGATGACTGGAGATAAACCATTCGACTTTCCTTATCATTGGGCTGCATTTACCGCTGTTGGAAAATAGGAGAATAATCATGTCAGATCATGAAACAACTGTTAATATTTTCGTCCATCTGCTGAATACTCAACCTTCTCTATTTTCAGGAGAAGATAGAATTACACTAATGGAATTGATTCAGAACCAAGCTGATGACATCCAGTCTTTATCGAATGCTATTTCAGATTGGCTGTCAGAACATCTTGAAGTAGAAGAGGCTTTAGTAGAATTTGAGGAAATAGGAACAAAAGCGCCAGGGGATAAGCAAGCAAATACAAATATTCCCAAATACGAAATCGATAAAAAGAATATACTTAATGAGATTCAACAAAGTTTGTCATCTGCTAAGGAGACAAAAAAACCGACTTAGGCTAAGAGGTTGTTTGAAAAGTGGTATGTTGTAATTTTTATCGAAATTATTACCCACCTTATAAAGGGGGGGTAATAAGAAAATCCTGTTCCCTCACGCCACTTGCTTCAAGCCGGGGAACCCGTCCAACGCAGTGGCTCCCCAATATATCGGGGAGGGTTAGGGTGGGGTAAAAAATATTTGATACATCAATCATGACTTTTCAAACATCCTCTAAGATCCCCAACTTCTTAAAGAAGTCGGGGATCTGGACACCACGACATTTATCTTTATTCTAAAATGGATTATTTTTCAACAGGAAAGGTAGCTTATCCTAAACTAACTCTCTATGCCTTTCATCTGAAGCATAGCTTAGCGCAAAAACCTAAACAGCCTGTAAAAAATGCCAACGATTTATGGCTAAAATGCCAGCAGCTTGGTAAACAACTTAGTGTTCCTAAACTAGAAACTTTACCTGAATTCATTGAAGAAGCAAATAATCAAAAAAGTAGCATCACTGGAGAAATTCTGAAAAGTATTTTCACTTTTACTGGCATCCAACATCAACAAAATCTACACTTAAGCGGTGAAGTTAATCCCCTAGAAATTCACGATACCTACGCCCTTGATTTAACCTTACGTTATCCCCATCCAGAAGTAAAACTCACTGATTTAAGAGGGCTAAATCCAGATGGTTGCTTACTTTCTAAAAATATCAACGCTTCTCTAGGACAAACTCTAGTATTTTTTGCTCAACCTGTAGGAAAAATAGATGATGAACAAGCATTCTCTGATGCTTGTGTCAAAGCATTACTATCAGAAGAAACTTTGCAAAAAGTAAATATTTCTCGTCAGCATCAAGGACAATTATTAGGTAGTCCGATATTTGAATATAATAATAATGCTGATACTCCTGAAGGACAGTTTCATTTATTAATTTGGTTAAATACCGCTTCTGAAACTACAGAATTAGAAAACAAGGGACAATATTATTATCCTTTAATTGACCTTCTTCTTTGCCGCAGTAAAATTATTTATGCTCGTTCGGAAGCTATATGGTGTCATAAACAAGCTAGATCAGCCTATGCTGATTTAGAAAAATATAAGCAAGATTTTAAAGAACTAAAAAATCAATCTATAGATGTAAAATTTTATGAATTCAATCAATGGCTTCAGCAAATACCGGAGATTTCTTTTAATTATGTTGATTATTTAAGAGATTTAGAATTGCACAGAACTACGATTCAAACTAATAGCAAAAACTATCGTTTATACCTTGACAAGCTGAATAAAATAGGCATTAATTCAGATAATTTAGCATTTTTGTCCAACTTTCTGGAACTGGCTGAAGATACCTTTGTCGAACAAATTAACACCAACTTAGCTTATCTTATCCCTGGTCAAAACCTGTTTGACCAGATGATTGCTACAATTCGCGGCATAGCAGAGGTAGAACAAGCTAAACGCGATCGCTCTTTAGAACGCAAAATCCAAGTACTAGGTACAGCTTTCGGTGGTGGTGCAATAGTTTCTGGCGTCGTCACCCAACACATAGATAAACCCTTCGCACAAATAAATTTCAATTATCCACTTCATCCCCTGACATTATCCTTGCTATGGAGTTTTCTAGCTACCGTCTTTTTTGGTTTGGTGGCGTGGTTGGCTACTAAACCTAAACGCAAAAGAACTAAAATAAGGTAAGTGGGGTGGGGTGAGAACAAGTTATCTCACTCGCGTTCACAATCCAAAATGGTGTTAACTCAAAACTCATGACTTGCCAAGGCGTTCGTGTAACCAAGCCAAGGCGGCACCCGCAGTTTCAGCTAAAATACTAACGAGGCGATATAGAACGATCGCACTGAACACTAAGGCAGCTGGAAACTGGTGTAGCAAAAGTTCATAAGCAGTCGCTTCAAACACACCTAACCCACCAGGCGCACCGGGAACCACTAACCCCAGCAACCAAGCACAACTAAAAGCCCCCAGCAATAAAGGAATTTGACTCCAATTAAGAGAATTTAGTGCAAAGACAGTTAAAATAAATCCGATGCCACGCAAACCTAAAAAGCCCAATTCCCCTAATAAAGGTCGTAAGGGATAGCGTTTAATAGTTAAAACCACACTCGGCTGAGTATTAGGATCGGATTTTTTTGCCTTCAGTTTGTATAAAAAGCGAATCGCTGGGTTTAAAAATCGGGGATGAACTGCACAAAGCACCACAGCTAAACTCAGCAATTGGAAGATTTGTACAACAGATGTAGTATTATTCGCTGCAAACTGACTACTGAATAAGATAATGATAATTAAAGCAGCCGTTGCCATCAGTAGCGGTTCTAGCAAAACGCTTAAGGTGGCTGCACCAGGAGAAACATTGGCATTTTTGGCGGCGAGAATTCGGCCGTAGTAATGCCAAATATTACCGGGTAAATACTTAGCAATATTAGTTTTTAAATAAACTCGGATAAACTGGGGAGATGACACGGGTTGATTTAACTCTTGTAAAACCCAAGTCCAGATCCAGCCAGCCCAAGTGTGTGCAAGTAAAGTGACGAGTGTAGCGATCGCCATAATTCCCCATCCTACCCCATCAATGTGGATAGCAGTCACTTCAATCCAATTATCTTTCAGGGCTTTTGCTAAAAAAAATAGTGTTCCGCCTAAAATTATCCAACGTAAAAATTGCTTCATGAAATTAGTAATTTAACGGTTACAGGAACAATGGATAAATACCTCAAATCTTACTATATATATCAGCTACATATTTAAATATTTTTAATTATTTCAAGGACTATGTAATATTTTTTACCAATCTAGTTTTAAATTATTTTATATCTCTCTAGAGTTAGATAAAAAGATTATTTTTGTGTTAAATAAAATGTGGCCTGCGCTAGAGGTAAAAGTTGTTTTATTATTCCTATCTTTAATAGAGGTTATTCAAAAATTAACCAACTAAACAACCAGAATAACGTACTGAACAATACCAATGATTCACCTAAGACTTCTGCTTATTAATACTTTGGTAAGGAGGGCTACGTGAACGCTGCGATCGCCTTTTTGAAAAAACTACGACTACGCCAAATATTAACAATTTTTCTTGCAGGATTATTGTTAATAGTTAGCACTGCTTGTAGTACAGGAGATGCTCAAGGTGCAAATCCACAAAATCCTGCTGTACAAGCAGGTGGAGCCAACAATCCTTATAAGAATGGAGGAGACAAATACACTAGAAATCCCGATTCCAAAGTAACGAACCTAAAAAACAATCAAGGACGCGACCAAGCTAGCCTACAGCCAAGCTCACTATTAATCGCTACAAATGTTGGAAATAGAGATTCGGAAATACTTTACCCGGGTGCTGAAACACCAGTAGGTCGAATCAAGAAAGAAGCAGAACTGCCACGTATCACAGACGAGAATTTTCAACAACCAGAACCAGGTGGTTTGATTCAGAACGAACCTAATGTAGGAAATCGCATTCAAGAACGTCTTGGAACTGTGAAAGAAACTGTTCAAGAAGCTTCCGATTTTTTGAAAGACAAGGGAAATGAAGCCAGTTCTAGACCGGAATTACAACGAAATCCAGCCTCAGGCAGATAAAACTCTGATTTTGTCTTTTGAAATACATTGCAAACGTCAACTTAGTTGAAGTTTAAGTTAGTCACAAAAAAGCAAGGAGTAGAACTATGAAAAAAGTAGGTACTTGGTTGAAAAACATTCGTCCGCTGAAACTTTTAACTGCTTTTTTAGCAGGAATGTTTCTATTTATGACACAGGCTTGCGCTGCTCCAGGAGTAGCAACACAGCCACCCCAGCCTCGTGCCCAAGCACCGAATGTGGAACGATACGATCCCACAAAAGATTATCCTCTTTCTTCACCCTCTGGTGGGATAAATAACTTTAGTGATGTAGATCCTAGAGCAAAAGATGAAAAGGCAGCTAATGACAGAGCTGATGCGCTGGTGAGAAATGCTCAGAAAAACATTGAGCAGAAAAGTGTTGACTCTCGAGAACAATATGTCAAAAATTTCCAACAAGGTACACCTTTAGGTGAAAGAGTGAAAAACTTGGGTGAAGATATTGGCAGTTCAGCTCAAGAAGTTGGCGAAGGTGTAGCTAAGGGGACTAAGCGAGGAATTGAAAATATCAAGGGTAATAGCCAGAATGCTGCTGAAGACGTGACGACAAATGTTCAGCGTGGAGCTGAGGGTGCAGGTGACGCAGTGAAAAGGACAGTCAGAAACATTGATTGAAATTAGTCAAAATTAGTCGTTAGACTGGTGGCAAAAATCCAGTTTAACAATAAAACAATAAACGCACCGCTCGTCATAATTCTTCAACGTGAATTTTGACGAGTTTTAATTTCATAAACAGAATTCAGAATACTCTACCCATTAAGTGATAGAGTTTTAGTAGTGAACAGCACAAATTTTATTCGCTTTTTGTTTTAGCTAAATACCAATTCTGTAGCGCTAACCGTTGAATTTCGCGCCAGGGAATATGATGTTTTCGGGCTAATTCTGCACAATCTTCATACTCTGGTTGCACGTTAGCAATCATTTTTTCTGCCGATCGCTCTTTCCATGCCACTTTAACGCGGACTTTGCCATATTCAGTTTCCACTTGTTGAATTTCTCGTTGTAAAATCGAGCGTTGCTGATTAGTTCGGCGAATACCCAAAGTTGTGGTTTCACGAAATATCACCGCTTCACAACTGAGTAAATTTTCTGGATAACAGATCGCAGTCAACAAAATTCCTGGACGCGATTTTTTCATAGCGATCGCCACAGTAAAAACATCCAGGGCACCAGCCGCAAACAAGGCCTCAAACACATAGCCGATCGCTTGAGGATTTAAATCATCAATTTGGGTTTCTAGTACGGATATGGTTTCGAGATTTGAGCTAGTATCGCCAGAATCACTGAAGTCTGACTGTAAAATTGCGCTTTCGCCCAGCCAGAGGCGTAGAATATTGGGGATGGGTAAATTTATGGTTCCTGCCCCCAATCCTATCTGGTTGATAGTGATGGGGGGCGGTGAACCAAATTCTCTTGCTAATGTAGTGGCGATCGCGGCACCTGTCGGTGTCACCAGTTCTCGTTCAATGCCGTTGCTATAAACTGGACAACCCCGCATTTCCCACAGCTTTAATACCGCTGGTACTGGTACAGCCATTTGACCATGTGCTGCCCTCACAGTGCCGCCACCAGTCGGAAACGCCGAGCAATATAGTAAAGGCAATCCTTCGTCATTACTCTCAATCCCCAACCAATCCAACCCCAAGCAAGTACCCACAATATCTACAATCGCATCTACAGCCCCCACCTCATGAAAATGAACTTTTTCAGGAGAAATGCCATGCACCGCCCCTTCTGCCACAGCTAGCTGCCGGAATACCGCCAAACTCCAAGCTTCTGCCCGTGGTGGCAACCCCGCTTTGAGAATCATCTGCTCTATTTCTGGCAGATGGCGTGCGTGATGATGAGCGTGTTCGCGATCGTGGTGGTGATGATGATGATGGTCTACTAAATCCACATGAACTTTAGTCGCTTGCTGACCATTCCGTTGCACAAATTCTGCTCTTAACTGATATTCCTGTTCAATTCCCAACCCATTAAGTTTTTCAATTAAATACTCCACAGGAACACCCGAACTGACCAAAGCACCCAGGCACATATCACCGGAAATTCCTGTCGGACATTGAAGATAAGCGATTTTATTCATAGTTATTAGTTATTAGTTATTAGTCATTGGGCATTAACTTTTCCCCGCGTCTCCCCCATCTCCCCCACTCCCCACTCCCCACCCCCCACCTATGGCAAAAATTTTCCCAGTCCATCCGGATAATCCTCAAATTCGCCGAATAGAGGAAATAAAGTCAGCGCTCTCTAGTGGTGCTGTCATGCTTTACCCTACTGATACAGTTTATGCGATCGGTTGTGATTTGAATGCCAAATCGGCTGTAGAACGAGTGCGGCAAATTAAGCAGCTAGCAAATGATAAACCACTGACATTTTTATGTCCCTCACTTTCAAATGTGGCAACTTATGCCTTCGTAAGTGACACAGCCTATCGAATTATGAAGCGCCTAATTCCAGGTACATACACGTTTTTGCTCCCAGCTACTAAGTTAGTACCGCGATTGGTGCAAAGTCCCAAGCGGAAAACTACCGGAATTAGAGTCCCAAACCATACTGTGTGTTTGGCTTTGCTGGAAGCCTTGGGTAATCCGATTATTTCAACTTCCGCACATGTGCCACCAGATGAAGTAGATAATGGCTTGATTCACATAGATCCAGAGACTATTCAATCGCGGGTAGAGCTATTTGACCGTTTAGACAAGTTCGTAGACATAATTGTAGATACTGGCGAGGAACCTACGTATGAAGTGTCTACCATTTTGGATTTAACGGGAGATGAAGCAGTAATGATACGGAGGGGTTTAGGTTGGGAAGCAGCAGCAGCGTGGGTATAACAATTCAATTTCATCAGCGCACTTCTTGGTTTCGGAAATTGTGATTTAAATAACTCCAGTTTTGAAATTGTCATAATTAAAGGCGATTGCAGTGGGTATAACAGGATGGTAGCAACACTCGCTAGAGCAAGGCATTTGACAAATTGAAAAAAATGGTGCGTATCCATTCACTAGCATCAATGTTGTGGTTTGTGGAAGAACCGACACATTGTCATAGCTATAACTCTTTCGTATTTCCTACAGTTTTAAATATGAGCTTTAAATCTGAGCATTACATGGGGCAAATCTTAATGGATGAATGCCCAAAGATTCTCCGGCCAAGACTAGCCTCGATGGCTTTGTCTGCGTTGTAATTACGGTGCAATACTACTCCCTGGAAAAGTCATGAAAGCTAATGTCGCCAATCTACCCAACTCTACACCAATTTTCGAGGACCATGTTTCTGGCGAAGAATTGCCAGCTAGCAGCAGTGATACTTTAATTGAATTGCTGTGTCAGGAAATGCAAGCACAAGTGAAAGCACCACCCAGGTGCGTACAAGCTTTAGCAAAGCGCATTGCCAAAGAAGTAGAACGCATTTGCGATAAAAGCTCCCGTATCCAAACATCTGGACAAATTAAGTCTTGGCAGATGACGTTGGCAAGACATCGGATGCAAAAGTGCTTACGTTACTACCAACTAGGTTCAAAACAAGGGCGGGTGGAATTACATAGCAATTTGGGTGCGATGGTTTACCGCCACGTTACTATATCTGGTTCGGAGTTGGGTTTTGACGCTCGCTACAGCCTGATTGAAGATTTTTTACAAGCATTTTATATTGAAGCCATTAAAGCTTTCCGCCGCGAAAACGAATTACCTGAGGATCACACGCCGCGTACTCAGCTGCAATTAGCTGAATATATGGCGTTTACAGAACAGTACGCCAAACGTCGCATCAATTTACCTGGCGGTGCAAATCAGCAATTAATTATCTTGCGGGCGCAAGGTTTTGCTCGTCGTCAGCCCCAAGAAACCACTGTGGATATTGAAATGGCGGTAGAATCTGCTAAGGGTGAAGAAGCAGAATCTTACCAGCGCAATTCTGCGGTGCAACAACTGCGATCGCAAATGATTGCCAAAGCTAGTTTTGATCCATCAGAAGAATCAGAACGCGATCGCGTCATCGCTGAATTGATGAAATACTTGGAGTCTCAAGGTCAATCTGACTGTATGGACTACTTAAGCCTGAAACTGCAAGACCTTTCAGCACCAGAAATTGACCAAATTCTCGGTTTAACCAGCCGTCAGCGCGATTATCTGCAACAACGGTTTAAATATCATGTAGAAAAGTTTGCCAAGCAACACCATTGGCAATTGGTACATCAATGGTTAGGTGCGGGTTTGGAGCAAAAATTGGGTCTATCTTCCCAACAGTGGGAAATCTTTATCGGTCAACTCACAGAACAACAACAGCAAATTTTACAACTCAAAACTGCACGAGAAAGTGACCAGGCGATCGCCAAAGTCATTAAATGCACCCCCAAACAACTGCAAAAGCGCTGGACTCAACTTTTAGAATTAGCATGGGCTATCCGCAACGGTAATACTGAAGCACAGACAGGTTGAAGTCCCAAGGAAAATTACTACTTCAATTAATAACTCATTTTTTATCCAAACTATTAATACATTTGTATTTATTTAGTACATAAATACCAAATTTATGTACTTTAAACAAAAATTCATATTCAGCAACTGACCATTTATTACTGCTTCTATGGAATCCTAGAATAAGCGGTACTTTTGGCAGAGGAATTTAGGATGGCTCTGACTCAAGGTGGGCGAGCAAATAAGGCAGGGAAGATTCTAGAAATTAATGTAGAAGCAATCTTGAATGGACATAATTATTTTCAGGTAGGAAATTATGTCTCAAAAGAATTTGTATTAAATGCGGCTTTATTGCCAAAACGCTATGGGAAAGAGGTTTATATTGGCACTGGAATTTATCATACTGATTTAAAGGTTGATTTTTACGTTGTTGGCTCACCTGCAATGCCATCTGGTTTAATTATTGAGTGCAAATGGCAAGAAAGCCCTGGTTCGGTTGATGAAAAGTTTCCTTATTTAAATATGAACATTCAGCATTATTACCCTGCACCGACTATCGTCATACTAGGTGGTGAAGGAATGCGAGAAGGTGCAAGTAAATGGCTGAAAGCAAGAGTTAATGACAACCATAATTTATTAGCAGTTTATAGCTTAGACAGATTCATTGCTTGGGCAAATAAAAATCTTTGAAGAAGAAGTCAGAATTCAGAATGTAATGGTTGATAGATTGGGATAGATCACTTTTTTATAGTGATTTCCGTATCGGTGAGGTACAGAAAAAATAGTAGGGGCGCACAGCTGTGCGCCCCTACCCATGTACTAAATTTAATTTAATAACGTAATTAAACCCATTTATTCACTACCAAGGCATACAGGATTCATGCTGAATTCTGAATTCTGACTCCTGAATTCTTTATTATCAAAAGATGTAATTAATAATTCGTTAATTATGCCTCTATTTTTTATGTTTGAGTTAATCGATCGCGCTGCTTTGATTGTGTATGTTTCAAAATTGATGTCCTGGTAAATTTTTTTAATAAATTCACTATCAGAATTACATACCATAACTTTGACACCCCGGCTTGACAACTCTGCACAAGTGTCTCTCAAAACTTCTTGGTCTTTTCTAGTAAAAGAATTTGAACTATAGGCGGTGAAATAGCTAGTGTCACTGATAGGGTGATAAGGGGGATCAAAAAACACAAAGTCATCACTGCTAGTAGCATACTTTAATACTTGCGTAAAATCTGCTTGTTGAATTGTTGCGTCATAAAGTGCTGTAGAGGCTAGTTGCAATAAATTTTCAGGACAAATGTTGGGATTGTCATATCTGCCTAAGGGCACATTGAATTTGCCCTGTGAATTCACTCGATAAAGACCATTGAAACAGGTTTTATTCAGATATATTAAACGAGCAGCTTTTTCTAAATCAGTACCAGCAAAGTTGTTTCTTACGCTATAGTAATAATCTCTAGTATGTCGTTCCTTATGTTCTTTCAGGAGCAATATTAATTCATCAACGTTATCTCTAACGCAGCAATAAGTATTAATTAATTCGGCGTTAATATCAGTTAAAATTGCTGTGGTTGGTTGCAGATAGAAAAAGACAGCACCGCCACCTAAAAATGGTTCATAGTAATTTTTATAATTATTGGGAAAATAAGGAATATATTGCTGAATCAACCTACTTTTACCCCCTGCCCACTTCAAAAAGGGACGCGGGCTAGTTTCTTTGGGGATTTGAATAACCATTTACCTAAAATTTTACAGAAATAATGGCGACCAAATATAGTTAATATAACTGACGAGCCGTATTTTATATTAACTGGTTAATTTTCCAGCCGCATAGATTACAATTGAGTAGATAAAGCATATCAAAACAAACGTAAGTTTATAACAAGGCAGTTTACATTCAAATGTTTGACGGATTTTGGGATAACGTTTTTCGCTACCCCCGCTACTTCATTACTGTCCTCTTAGGGGTATTTATCAACACCTTTGCGCCATTAGTGCCACTGTTGAAACGCCCAATCACCCTAATCGCCCTTTTGGGTTTGCTTGTTAGCAGTCTGGTGTTCGTGACTTTCACCTTACGTGCAATGCTGGGCTTGAGTACAATCTAGGCTAGGGCGTGTGCCTTAGAGACAGTTATTTTTGGCGTTGCTTGCTATACGCCAGATACTATCTAGCCAACTTGCATTTATATTATGTCGTACAACCTCTGTGAGGAGGCTAAACTTTTATGGCTACAAATCGCCGCGTTTCCCGCGTTGCTGAACTGATCAAACGGGAAGTTAGCCAAATGCTGCTCAACGGCATCAAGGATGACCGTGTGGGTACAGGAATGGTAAGTGTTACTGATGTTGATGTTTCTGGCGATCTCCAACACGCCAAAATCTACGTCAGTATCTATGGTACAGATGAAGCTAAGGCAGAAACAATGGCGGGCTTAAAGTCAGCTACGGGTTTTGTTCGCAGCGAACTTGGTGCTAGGGTACGGCTACGTCGCACACCAGAGGTGATCTTTGTGGAAGATCGCTCCATAGAACGTGGTAATAAAGTACTGGCACTATTAAACCAGCTGAACAATCAGCGATCGCCAGAAGATCCTGTAGCTGTAGAAAACACCACAGATCCCGATGATGATGAATTCTCCAAATAAGTAACCCAAATAACAATGTAACTTCAGAACAAATCGATCTCAGCAAATCCGCCAAACACTTTACAGACGTGACTAAATCACGTCTGTTTTAATGTGACCATTGGGGACTGGGGACTGGGGCATTGGACAGTGAACAGGTAACTGATAACTGATAACTGTCATCTCCTCATCCCCCTTCTAGAGATGTTTATGTGACATACTCGCACACTGACAGCAAGCTGTGAGCGTGTGGGCTTCTCAACCAATCCGGCTATTGCTGAGGAGGCGTTGAGCTTTATTTTAAGTCCACGGAATGCCCTACCGCAGACTATGCAATTTCTGACCTTGTACCCTACAAATTTTACTGCCCTGGATGAGACGCTGGCTTGTTCGCACTATGAGGCAAACCAATTGGTAACTTGTATTAATCAAGATGTGCCTACTTACTTCTATGCTGTGCAACGGAGTCGCTTACCAATGATCGCAATGCCACTGGGCAGAGGCTTATCAGACACCGATAGGGGTGAAGTTAACCAAAACAATTCTACCAAAAAACACAAAAATTGGCGATTCCTCGCCCACCCCACGCCCTCAATGAGTGATAGTCATTATTGGTTGGGGGTGGGACTCGCTACCGCTACGCTATCATCACCCCAAAATTCATCCCAACACTTCCACTTCGTGGTCAGTGTGGGGCTTTTTTTGGATTGAGCTAAAAAAAACCATGTAACATCAGCGCTGAAATTAACCAAGTAATTGCGGATTTGTTTAAGAAATTGTTAACAGTTGCTAGCCTAAAAGCCTTCATAGTGTAATTTAGCCGTTAGCTTTGCCATAGTTTATACCCTAGTTGCTGCCAAATATCCTTATCTTGTTTACCTTGAGATAGATACCAACACTTCTAGATACAGCTTTCAGGTGATTATTTGATCTGTGGGCGATCGCTATATGGACTTTTCTCACCAGCAAAATAATGCCTCAAGCCACTAATGGCATAGCTTTGGAACCCGTTGAATAAAACTCACACAACTAGTACAGCAGGTTTCGTTAACTACTTTGACATTGTTTTGTGAAGCTTATTTTTCGGGAATGTCAGCTTTTGTTGACTTTCTTAACATTTCTTGAGATAATTTCAGGATGTGTAGCGTCAAAATGAAATTAGTTCCGTATAGCAAACTACAAAAGCATAGCCACAAGTCAAATCTCTGTCATGTTTGTTCCTTATAGCTAAACGGGAACACTATCTAAGTGTTAATTTGTGAGTAAAAACCATGAGTGTGAATACGGTGCCTTCTATTAATTACTACTCTCTGGATGTCATCCAAGACGAAGCACGCCGACTGGTGCAAAAGGGAATGGTCAGCCGACAACAGCCAATATATACACTCTGCCAATACATCCCAGCGAGAGAGTGGGTTTGCGTTGAATGTGAATTAGAAAAATGTGACTTTTTGTTACGCGATCGCATTGGTGACTTGATTGGTCGTGAACAATGGGACAACGACTAATCAATGTTTAATTTCGGATTTGAGACTGGGGTTTATTTTTGATGTGTGGATTTCACAATCAACGATTCTACGCCCAATATGGGGGATAATCTCTGGCTTTTGGTAAGCATTGCCCAATCTAGGATCTTACGTTTTTCATTAATACGGAAACATTAGAGTCTCAGTTTATACAATTTTTCAGGTAAATTTAGGCATCAGAACCAAGAGTGCTGATGCCGCAACTTGAGTCTGGTATGTGGATTCTGTTACCGGGGCGGTTCCTGATGTTGGACTGCTCCGGTAATTTTTCTAGAAATGTAGGGGATGGGGCATGGGGCAGAAGAGGCGGAGGGGCGGAGGGGCAGAGGGGCAGAGGGGAAAAACTTACTGCTCCCCTGCTCCCCTGCTCCCCTGCCTCCCCACTCCCCACTCCCCCTCATCCCACTTGGTCTAAATATTGATTAATATCATCAATGATGCGAGTCAATTCGGCTTCTGTAGTTACGCGGATGTTGATGTTGCGAACAGTCAGCAGGACTTTGGCTGCGAAGGGAGTCGGCCAAATATTAGGATTGCAGAAAACTTCTAAAAATACTTCGCCAGTGTAACGATATTCCAAGGGAGGCTGGGGAGTGGCTTTAGCGCTGCCAGGAATGGGTTTAGCAGCCACAGCTTTCAGGCGTTCCATTAACTGGTCTATTGCTAGCTTTAATTCTCGTGCTGCTTGGGGTGAAAAACTGAAGGACACAGAACCTTCAACTAAGTTGAGTGTTAGAGGAGTTGAAGACATTAGCTTTGTATTAAAACTTCTTAGTAATTACTAATGTTACCCCAATCAGTGGTTCACTTTAGAACTTGGTCAATTATCGAATAATCGATTGGATAGTGGCAGATAATTAACTATTTTTCCGAAAAAACCTTAGGAATTACATGTATGAATTACACAAGTAGAAAATTTATTGACAAATAAATTTAATTAAAATATTTCTCCTATTAATGCTAAAAATCTGCTGCAATCGCCAAAAGCATTCTCTACATCTGTCCGCTTTTTAGCTAATTTTAATTATAAATATTGTCAATAATTAGCATAAAAATTGTCAGTTAAAGAGAGAGTTAATTCTTACTGTGTAAGGCTTTGATACATTTTATTTGTATTTATTTGTGCTTTGAGTTTTACATTAGAAGTCATAGAACTTGATGTGATAAATAATCTATGATTTCCGATAACCGTGCCGAAGTGCGAAAAGTTTTAATTATCACCCTAGTACTCAACCTATTTGTAATGGGATTGAAAGTACTTGTGGGGTACTGGACGGGTTCCTTGAGTTTACTAGCTGATGCTTTGCATAGTGTGACCGATAGTGCTAACAACGTTTTAGGATTAATTGCGAGTAAATTTTCTTCTCCACAACCCGATCGCGAGCATCCTTATGGACACAGCAAGTTTGAAGCGGTGGGAGCTTTAGGAATCGCGGCCTTTTTGGGAATAGCCTGTTTTGAGATCCTCCAAGGAGCGATTGAGCGAATTCTCAAAGGTGGTGGCGAACCTGTGAAAATATCGCCGCCTGAGTTGTGGTTATTACTAATTGTGTTGGGTGTAAATATTTTTGTAGCGTTTTACGAACGTGGTGTGGGTAAGCGGGTAGGTAGCCCGATTCTCATCGCTGATGCTACACACACCATGAGCGATATTTGGGTGACAATTTCTGTAATTGGCGGCTTGATCGGAGTTTGGCTGGGTTATCAATGGATGGATATCGTGTTAGCTTTTCCTGTGGCTTTGTTGGTATTTTGGAGTGGCTGGTCAGTTTTAAAAGAAAATTTACCTTGGCTAGTAGATCAAATGGCGATCGCACCAGAAGCAATCCATGCCATCGCTAATTCTGTCCCTGGTGTGATTAACTGTCATGCGATCGCTTCTCGCGGTGTTCTTGGTCGTCAAGTGTTCATTGAAATGCATTTAATCGTAGACGCACCAGATGTACAAACTGCCCACCAAATCACCGAAGAAGTTGAAAACCGATTAGAAGAACGGTTTCGTCCTGTGAGGATTTTAATTCACGTCGAGCCTCCGGGATATAAGTCTGAGCAAATTAGTTTTGACGCGAAGGGATGAGGAGGACACGGGGACACGGGGACGCGGGGACGCGGAGAATGACAAAGGACAAATCACAAATGACAACACGTTTGTATTAATTATTACAATTATTAACTAAATTGGTGACGATCGCAACTAGTTCTCCTGGATCGACTGGTTTAGATACATGAATCTGAAAGCCTGCTTCTAGGGCGGTGTTACGATATTCGCGATCGCCATAGGCAGTTAAGGCAATGGCGGGGAGTTTTCCGTAAATGTCTGGTTGTAGCGACCGGATTTTGCGGATGAGGGTGTAGCCGTCTTCACTAGGCATAGCAATATCACATATCAAGATATCAGGCTGCAATTGGGGTAATACTTTCAATGCGGCGGCTGCGGATGCAACTGCTGTGACAGCTGCTCCATCTGCTTCTAGTACAGTTGTGATATAAAAGCGACTATCATCATCATCATCAACTACGAGGATGTTTAAGCCAACAAGAGGGAGAGGAGGTTCCATAACATCTCCATATAACGTTGATAAGATAAAAATTATAGGACTTACGCATTGACATAAAAGCAAAAATGGCAGATAGAGTTTTCAAAGCTTTTATCTAGGTTTTTCAATCATATTTTGGCGATCGCCAGCAATCAAAAGCAACCTCCAAAAGCCTGGAACAACGTATTTACGTTGATACACAAAATAGTTCTTTTGTACAGTGCGTAAGTCCTAATTACTAATGACCTGCTTGTTTTATTTTCTCACTGGCCACATCATTGGTAATTTTACTGCGTTCGCGCCTTTTTTTCTAGAAAATAACTCAATTCCTTGAGTTACTATTCAATTTACAGCTAATTTTTCGCTAGCATTTATATTCTTGCTACCTAGATCGAATTCCGTTGTTCTCTATATTTCTTTACATAAATAAATTGATCGTGGATAAATAATATTTTAATCATAAAATCGGATCGTAAAGCTTTTATAATAAATTTTGGTCGGAGTTATTTAGATAGATTAAACCAAAAAATTGACAACTAAATTAGAGACTCTGTTAGAGGATGTTTGTCTGTCAGGTTATATGGATATCTCCCGCTGGAAGCTCTTTATCAAATTAGTGAATAACGGTTTTAAAGTCATCATTTTTACGAGTATTTAGGAGGTTATAAAGTGTTTAATAGACCACCAAGGACTTTTAAAAAATCCTCTGAGATTGAGGTAGATTGCTCAGGCACACTAATCATCATTGGTACTAAAGCGTGAACACTAACGATATTAACGTTCCCTTTGAAGTTGACCTCAGCAACTGCGATCGAGAACCAATTCATATTCCTGGCTCTATTCAACCTCATGGAGTCCTTTTGGCATTAAAAGAACCAGAGTTAACTATCCTTCAATGTAGCAATAATAGTTACTCTTTATTTGGCATTAGTCCGGAACAATTACTAAATCAACCTTTAAGTAACTTCTTAGAATCTGAACAAATTAATTTTTTGCAAGATTGTTTATCTCAACAGGATTTGCAAATTGTCAATCCTCTGGAATTTACAATCAAATCTGGCGATAAAAATTTACATTATGATGTGATTATTCATCGTTCATCTCAAATTTTGGTTCTGGAATTAGAACCGACATTCATAGAAAAAAGTAACACATTTTTTAAATTTTATCATTTACTTAAACAAGCTATATCTAAATTACAGGTGGCATCGGGTGTCATAGAACTAAGTCAAATTCTTGTCCAAGAAGTTAAAAAGATGACTGGTTTTGAACGGGTGATGGTCTATCGTTTTGATGAGGATTGGAACGGCATAGTTATAGCCGAACAAAAGCCAGAATATCTGACATCTTATTTAGGCTTACACTATCCAGCTTCAGATATTCCTGTACAAGCTAGGCAACTCTACAGCCAAAACTGGTTGAGGCTAATACTGAATGCTGACTATCAATCGGCAGCCATTTTACCACTCAATAATCCCTTGACTGGGCAGCCTTTAGATTTAAGTCAATCGGTGTTGCGGAGTGTTTCGCCTTTACATATTGAGTATATGCATAATATGGGCGTAACGGCATCAATGTCAATTTCCATTATGAAAAATCAAAAATTATGGGGACTAATTGCTTGTCATCATCAATCACCCAAATATGTCCCCTATGAAATTCGTCATACTTGTGAATTTTTGGGACAAATTACATCTGTAGAATTGAGTGCAAAAGAGGAGAACGAAGATACGGAATCGAAAATTCAATTGAAATCAGTTCATAGCAAATTAGTAGAGTTCATGTCGGCAGAAAATAACTTTCTTCAAGGTTTAATTCACCATCATCCGAATCTACTTAATCTTGTCAATGCCGAGGGAGCAGTGGTATCTTTTGATAAAGAGTATTTTGCAGTCGGTAATACTCCCGAAAAGCCAGATATTCAAAATTTAATCGAATGGATTTATCAAAACGTCCAGGAAGAAATTTTTTACACTGATTCGCTATCACAAATTTATCCAGAAGGAGAAAAATTCGGGGACGTGGCTAGTGGCTTGATGGCGCTTTCATTTTCCAAAATTCAGAGAAACTATGTTTTGTGGTTTCGCCCAGAGGTAGTAAGGACTGTTAATTGGGGAGGTAACCCAAATAAACCTGTAGAAGTAACGGGAAACGGTAGTTTGCGTTTATCACCCCGGAAATCCTTCGAGTCATGGAAAGAAACGGTGCGGTTAAAATCTCTGAGTTGGAAACCTTATGAAGTGAGTGCAGCACTGGAGTTGAGAAGCGCTATTATTGGTGTGGTGTTGCGAAAAGCAGATGAACTAGCGCAGCTCAATATTGAACTAGAACGTAGGAACAACGAATTAGATGCCTTTGCCTACATTGCTTCTCATGATTTGAAAGAACCACTGCGCGGTATTCATAATTATTCCAATTTCCTCATTGAAGACTACGGCGAAATTATCGACGAAGAAGGTAGGCACAAGTTAAGAACTCTGATTCGTTTGACTCAGCGTATGGAAGATTTAATTGATTCGCTGCTACATTTTTCTCGCTTAGGAAGAATAGATCTTTCTATGCAGGATACTGATATTAATATTATTGTTCAGCGAAATTTAGACTTGTTGAGCGCCCGAATTGAGGAGATGGGGGTAGAAATCCGGATTCCTAGACCATTACCAACAGTGTATTGCGATCGCGTCCAAGTAGGCGAAGTCTTTAACAATCTCATTGCCAACGCCATTAAATACAACGACAAACCCGAAAAATGGATTGAAATTGGCTATGTTGAAGCCGCTTCACCTGTACCAGTAACATTTTACGTGCGAGATAACGGCATTGGAATTCGAGAAAAACACTTTGAGGCGATTTTCCGCATCTTTAAACGGCTACACGGGCCAAGCAAGTATGGTGGCGGTACAGGGGCGGGATTGACCATCACGAAAAAAATTGTCGAGCGACATGGCGGTAAAATCTGGGTGGAGTCAACCTACGGCGAAGGCAGTACGTTTTATTTCACATTACAAGGAGTAGACTGAACTCATGATTGGCAAAACCGTCCAACCTTTGCTTGTGATTGAAGACAGCGATGAAGACTTTGAAGCGCTATGTCGAGTCATGCGCCGACAAGCTGTGATTAATCCCGTCTTTCGCTGTACCGATGGTGATGAAGCGCTGGACTTTCTCTACCACACTGGTTCCTACAGCGATTCTCAGAAATTTCCTTGTCCCTCGATTATTTTACTCGACCTGAATTTACCAGGAACCGATGGGCGAGAAGTCTTAGAGCAAATCAAGCAGGATCGAAACCTCAAAAATATTCCTGTGGTTGTATTTACGACTTCTTCTAACCCTAAAGATATTGAAGTATGTTATCGATACTGCATTGCTAGTTATATATTAAAACCAATCGACATCAACAGATTGGTACAAACTATTCAAAGTTTTATCACTTATTGGTTAGATATCGTAGTTCTCCCTGATGCTGTTAGCAAGTAGTCATGGCACAGCCGCTAACCATTTTAATTATCGATGATTCTCCTGAAGACCGACAGGTTTATCGTCGCTATCTCCTCCAAGACCAAGAACACAGGTACACAATTCTCGAAGCAGAATCGGGAGAGGAAGCGTTGGCATTATGTCAAGAGTTGCAGCCTGAGGGGATTTTATTAGACTTTCTCCTACCAGACATGGATGGACTGGAATTTCTGGCAGAATTACCGCAGCAATTAAAGGGAAATATGCCAGCTGTAATTATGTTAACAGCATATGGCAACGAGTCCGTGGCTGTCCAGGCGATGAAAAGTGGTGTCCAAGATTATCTCATCAAGGGACAGACAACAGCAGAACGTTTGCGTTCTACTGTCTGCTCAGCAATCAAAAACACTCAGTTACGTCAGCAACTACAACGCAGCGAAGAACGTTTTCGCACTTCGGTGGAAAATATGCTCGATTGCTTTGGCATTTACTCAGCCATTCGTAACGAGACGGGTAAAATACTTGATTTTTGCGTTGATTATGTGAATGCCGCAGCTTGTGAATTTAGCCGCATAAGTAACGATAAACAGCTTGGCAAAGGGTTGTGCGAAATTTTACCGAATTTTCGAGCCAGTGACTTGTTTTATGAGTGTTGCCAAGTTGTAGAAACTGGTAATCCTTTGGTGAAAGATTCACTTATCTACACTTCAAGTTTCGATCGCAATCAGGTGTTAATCAAAATCATTGATATTCGCATCACCAAAATGGGAGATGGCTTTGTTGCTTCTTGGCGGGATGTGACTGAGAAAAATCAAGCACATGAACGATGGCGCGAGAGTCAGCAGTTCATCGAACGCATTGCCGAAACTACTCCCGGAATTTTGTATGTTTACGACCTAGTTAAACAACAGAATGTCTATATTAATAGTCAGGTTAGTAAATTGCTTGGCTACACCCCAGAGCAAATTCAAGAAATGGGAACACAGTTCTTATCCGAAATCATGCATCCTGAGGATTTCGCTCGACTTCCTAATATGTTCCAAGAACTTGGCTCAATTCAAGATAGCAATATCGTGGAAAATGAATATCGGATGCGACACGCCAATGGAGAATGGCGCTGGTTTTTTAGTAGAGATACCATATTCACCAGGAATTCTGATGGTTCCCCACGCCAAATTATCGGTACAAGCTTTGATATCACTGAACGTAAGCAGACAGAAGAACAGCTACGTATAAGTAACGAGCGTTTCCAACTAGCAGCAGCGGCGGTTAATTGCCTAATTTATGACTGGGATTTGGAAAACGACAGAATTGAGAGGACTGAAGGACTAACTAAAATTTTGGGTTACTCCTTAAAGGAGACACCAACAACTCATCAATGGTGGAAAGAGCAAATTCATCCCGAAGATAGAGAGGGTTTAATTCATCACTTCCACGCTATAGTCTCTGCCAATGAAAATCACTATACGGTTGAGTATAGGGCACGACACAAAGACCAGGAATATCGATATGTGCTGGATCAGGGAGTGATTACACGAGATGCTAATGGCCAGGTAATTAGGGCAGTGGGTAGTACAACAGATATTAGCGATCGCAAACGTGCTGAATTTGCTTTGCAAGAAAGTGAAGCTAAGTTCCGCCGCATTGTCGAATCCAACATCATTGGGATTTATTTCGGTGACTTCAACGGTCGAGTCTATGAAGCAAATGACGCTTTCTTAGAAACCTTCGGTTACACCCGTGAAGATTTGGCAGCCGGAATCATCCGCTGGAATTCCATGACACCGCCAGAATATCAAACCCTCGACCACCAAAAAATTCAAGAACTGCAAGTTTCTGGTGTTTGCACTCCCTTTGAGAAGGAATATCTTCACAAAAATGGTACTCGGATTCCAGTTCTACTAGGAATTGCCCGCATAGAAAGCACAAAGGACAACGGTTATAGCGTCTGCTTCGTTCTCGACCTCACCCAACGCAAACGTGCTGAACTAGCGCTACGCGAAAGTGAGGAACGCTACCGTTACTTATCCAATGCCATGCCGCAACTCGTTTGGATCTGCAATCCTCAAGGTGAATGCGAACATGTCAATGAACGCTGGTATGAATTTACTGGACAATCAGTTGAGGAGGCAATGGGATTTGGCTGGACAAAAACTATCCATCCAGACGACACCGAAGCAGCTATGGCAGGATGGACTCAAGCCTTGCAAACAGGGGAACTTTACCAACAGGAAATCCGCTATCAAAAACGCGATGGTAGCAGTTCTTGGCATTTAGTACGAGGTGTGCCCATCAAAAATCAGCAAGGAAGTATCATCAAGTGGTTTGGCACGAGTACAGATATTGACGATCGCAAACACTTAGAAGCCGAACGCAACCAACTTTTGCAACTTGAGCAAGCCGCCCGCGCCCAAGCTGAAGCTGCTAACCGCACTAAAGATGAGTTTGTCGCCATAGTATCCCATGACCTACGCTCTCCACTCAACGCCATTCTCGGCTGGGTGCAACTCCTACGGACTCGTAAATTCGATGAAGCCAACCTCGCTAAAGCTCTGGAGACCATCGAACGCAATGCTAGGTCTCAGGAAAAACTTCTCGAAGACCTACTAAATATGTCTCGCATCCTCCAAGGCAAGCTACAGCTTGAGGTCAGCCAAGTTAATCTGGGAGTAGTTGTAGGCGCAGCAATAGAAACTGCTTACCCATCGGCAAACGCCAAAAATATTCGTTTAGAGTCCATAATTGACAGGTCAATTTCCACAATTTCCGGCGATATCAACCGTTTACTGCAAGTTCTCGGAAATTTACTCACCAACGCTATTAAATTCACCCCGTCAGGGGGAAAAGTAGAAGTTAGATTGTTTGGCAATGGCTCTCATGCCCAAATCACAGTTAGCGATACAGGTATGGGCATCAGCCCAGAGTTTGTGCCCTACGTTTTTGAACGCTATCATCAAGGACATCCCACTCACAAACAAGCTGGCTTAGGACTGGGTTTGGCGATCGCCCGTCATCTCGTCGAATTACATGGCGGCTCTATTCAAGTTACTAGTCCTGGCGTTGGACTAGGAGCTACCTTTACCATCAAGTTGCCGTTATGAAAATTAAAAATTAATACCTTTAACTTAGTCAAAATCAAACAAGTTATAGCAGTAGCCAATAATAACCAAGAATTTGAGAATATCAAAAAACCTGTAATTAGTCAACTCCTGAAAGCAAGTAAATTCGTGGATTTATTGAGAATAATTCGCGTAAAATTAACATAAATTAACCAAATTTATAATTTTTGTGAAGTTTTTGGCAGCGGAATTCAAAAGCTAAAATCAAGTTCCATATAGAGTCTTGATAAAGTTCATAAATTGTGAATTTTTCAATAAAAATTTTGTGTAAAAAATTTATATATTTTTAGAAAATTTTATCAAATTAAAATATTCAGCATTTTCGATAACTGCCATTATATTTACTTTAAAAAATACAATGTTTTACTTGGCTTTAACTTCAAAAAGTACGCCAATATATAACCAAAATTACTGAAATAAATTAGATTTCAGCCTCAAAAAACATTATTTATCAGTCTAGTAATCTCACTCTGGCATTCAGAAAAATTTCTCAGTGATAATGATTTTCCACACTCAAATTTATTGCCTGTCATCTTGTGACACTAGATCTATTATTAATTAAATCTGTTTTTGCAAAAAATTGTCAAGTTAGATTGGTTGATGAAAACAGCGAAGTCAGATATAGACCCAGTGTGAATAAGAAATGAACAGTCATAAGCTGGAGTGAAAAAACTAGTAATTTTAGTTTTGAATATTTTAGTAATTCTCTGCAAATCTTCCAAAAAAATGATCCAAAAATTCGACTTTACGTTAATCCATAAAATAGTAGAAAATCAAGTTGAAAAATCTCCCCAAGCTGTCGCCGTTATTTGTCAAAATCAGCAACTAAATTATGAAGAACTTAACCAAAAAGCGAACCAAGTAGCGCATTACTTACAGAAACTAGGAGTTAAACCAGAAGTTTTGGTTGGCGTGTGTGTAGAGCGATCGCTAGACATGGTGATTGCACTGCTAGGAATTCTGAAAGCGGGTGGTGGCTATGTTCCCCTTGACCCGACTTATCCCCAAGAGCGTTTAGGTTTCATCATCGAAAATACTCAACTTCCCATTTTATTAACGCAACAGCATTTATTAGAGTTAATTCCTCAACACCCAGCCAATACTATTTGTATAGATAGTGATTGGCAAAAAATTGCCCAAGAGTCTGTAGAGAACCCAGTCTGTGAAGTCCAACCAGACAATCTTGCTTATGTGATTTACACATCTGGTTCTACAGGTAGACCTAAAGGTGTAGCACTCGAACATCGCAATACAGTTGCCTTAATTGACTGGGCAAGAAAATTCTTTACTCCCGAACAATTAAAAGGAGTATTATGTTCAACTTCATTATGTTTTGATCTATCAGTTTTTGAATTATTTGTCACTCTGGGCTGTGGTGGTAAAGTAATTCTCGCTCAAGATGCTCTACAGTTGCCAAATTTGCCAGCCGCATCACAAGTAACTTTAATTAACACCGTACCTTCAGCCATTTCTGCATTACTGCGAATGAATGGTATTCCTACGTCGGTGAACACCATTAACTTAGCAGGTGAACCGTTGCAAAATGCTTTAGTGCAGCAACTTTATCAGCTAGAACACATTCAACAAGTCTTCAATCTCTATGGACCTACAGAAGATACTACTTATTCTACAGTTGCCTTAATCCAGAAAGGAGCGAAGGAAATTCCCTCAATTGGTCGTCCAATTGCTAACACCCAAATCTATTTACTTGATTCTCGACTCAATCCGGTATCTGATGGGGCTGAAGGAGAAATTTATATTAGTGGAGCAGGTTTAGCCCGTGGTTATTTGAACTCTCCGGAATTAACAAATGAGAAATTTATTGTTAATCCTTTGGACAATAAACCAGGGTCAAGACTTTATAAAACAGGAGACCTTGGAGTTTATTTACCTGATGGAAACCTCAAGTTTTTAGGTCGCATCGATCATCAAGTGAAAATTCGTGGCTTTCGGATTGAACTGTTAGAAATTGAGGCACGTTTGAGCGAACATCCAGCAGTCCGTCAGGTAGTTGTTGTTGTCCGTGAAGATGTACCAGGTAATCAGCGCTTAGTCGCTTATGTAGTGTCCAATTCTGTCGGTGTACAAGACATCACTCCCAAAACTCTGCGTAGTTTTCTGCATCAGAAGTTGCCCAAGTACATGATACCTTCAGCATTTGTGCTGCTGGATGAGTTGCCCATGACTCCCAACGGCAAAATCGATCGCCGTGCCCTACCTATCCCTAAATACTTCCAAACCCAGCAAAAAAATTACATCGCACCTCGTATCCCATTAGAAAAACAATTAGTTGAAATTTGGAGTCAGCTGCTAGGAATAGACTCAGTTGGGATTTACGACAATTTTGCTGAATTAGGAGGACACTCGTTACTCACTATTCAACTCATTGGCGATTTGCAAGAAGTATTTAAATTAGATATCACCTTAGAAAATTTTTTACAGGCGCCAACTGTTGCAGGTGTCGCACAAACTATTGAAACTCTCCGTCAAAATCAAAGTGTGACTCTGCCAAGTAACTTTCGAGAAACCAAAATATTACTAGACTCCTCCATTCACCCACAAAACACTTTAACTGAACCTGTATTAGATTTTTTCTTAACAGGTGCTACAGGATTTTTAGGCACTTTTTTACTCTCGGAACTGCTGCAACAAACTCGAGCCGATATCTATTGTCTAGTTCGTGCTAGCAGCATTGAAGAAGCTAGAGTCAGAATTATCAGCCGACTCAAGTATTATCAACTTTGGCAAGAACACTTGAGTGATAGAATCATCCCCATTTTAGGAGACTTAAGCAAACCACTTTTAGGCATACAACCACAACAATTTTCTCGGTTGGCAGAAAAGATAGACATTATTTATCACTGTGGGGCATCTGTGAATATAGTCTATCCCTATTCAGCTTTGGAAAGTATTAATGTCTTCGGTACTCAAGAAGTTTTACGCTTAGCTAGCCACAGCAAAATTAAGCCAGTACATTTCATTTCTACCGTAGATGTTTTGACATCAACCAATGGTGAAATTGCCATAGTCACAGAAGAAAATTCCAATAATATTGCTTGTGGCACAGGCCTGCATAGTGGTTATGCACAAAGTAAATATATGGCTGAACAGTTAGTCAAAATGGCACATACCAGAGGTTTGCCAGTTACCATCTACCGACCAAGCAACATCATGGGACACAGTAAAACCGGCATTTGCCCAACCACAAGTTTCTTAGGCAGAACCATCAATGGCTGCATTCAAATGGGTATTGCTCCTGAGGTAGAAGCGCTATTAAATCTGGTGCCAGTGGATTATGTGAGTCAGGCGATCGTTCATCTGTCACGCCAACCGAAAATATCCGGACAAACTTATTACATCGTCAATCCCCAACCCATTGAGTGGAAACAATTAGTTAACTGGATGGAAGCTATAGGCTATCCACTCCAGCAGATTTCCTACCAAGCTTGGTATGACAGATTATTTCAACTTGTGAAAGACAATTCCGAAAATCCACTAGCCCCTTTAGTAAGCATTTTAACGTATAATCTCATTCAAAAATTACTAGGAGCATTTGAGTTTAAGTCAGAAAACACCCTCAAGGAATTGAATCGCCATTCAATCTTCTGTTCTCCAGTAAATAATGAATTACTCAAGACTTACTTCTCATATTTCACCGAAAGCGGTTACTTAAAACCTCCTGCTTCAGGTAGTGAATGGAGAAGTTTAGTTTTTTCTAGAAACTCAGTAAACCTAGATATACAAGGAGACTCCAAACACAGCGCGACCAAAATTGCCAACATACACGCCATTTAAAGGATGTGAAAATGAGCAGAAAGTGGAACAGTGGTTTAGAGCCTGAAGGAAATAGTACTGTTCAAGGTAAGCACACAGCTTCAGTAACGCAACAAACGCTAATCAAAACCGCAGTCAGCATTGGAGCAGTCATTGTGCTATCTACTAGTGTTGCTTATTTTCAACTCATTTCCAGCGTCACTGCTGAGGCATTAGCTGCGGTTGAAAAATACGTCCAACTCCGGGCACAACGGGAAAATAAAATTTTTCTTCTCGCCCAAGAAAATCATGTGTTACTCAAGCAGGCTCTCTTAGAAAAACTCGAAGCACAAAGCGATCGAGATCCCAAGGCTGAATTTGACCAACTATTTATCAGACTCGCAGACGGTACTATTCGCAACCGTGCGAGTAAATTCGATCTTCAAAAATCTCCAGGGGTGTTTCTTGGCAAGAACGTCAATATAAATTCTGATATCCGACGACGTGTCATTGCCTATTTCGATCGACTGAGTGCTTACGGACCTGCATGGCGTAACCGCTTTGTCAATACCTACATCCAAATTCCAGAAAACGGAATTGCCATCTATATGCCCAGTTATCCTTGGGTAGAGAATGCACCCAAGGATGAATCTTTTCGAGTCACGGATGATGAGTCTTTCTACATTACCAACAAAGCTCATAATCCAAAACGCGAAACTGTCTGGACAGGAATTTATTACGACCAAGTAGCCAAGGCTTGGATGACTTCCTGCGTCACACCTGTGGATGTGGACGGTAGACACATTGCCACAATTGGACACGATATTTTGATTGGTGAATTGCAGCATCGCACAATTAACGACGCATTAGAAGGTACTTACAACATGCTTTTTCGGGAAGATGGGCGTTTGCTAGCTCATCCTGCTCTTATGGAACAAATTCAACAGGAAAGAGGCAAATTCGAGATTTTGCATTCTGGAGATTCGCATTTACGTCACATTTTTGAATTAGTTACCCGAGAATATCCGAATCAGGTTATTGTTGACAACTCCCAGAATGATGAATATCTAGCAGTCACCAAACTTGAAGGACCAAATTGGTATCTGGTGACTGTCTTTCCGAAGTCATTTTTGCAAAGAAAAGCATTTGCAACTGTGCAATTCATCATATTTTTGGGACTGACATCATTGTTAATTGAAATTGTGGTGCTGTATTTGATTTTACGCCGCCAAATTTCTTCTCCTTTAACTAAGCTAATGGCAGCAACCGAAAGTATCGCTGCTGGTAACTGGAATATTAAACTGGATGTCACACGACAAGATGAATTAGGTCGTCTCGCATATTTATTTAACAAAATGGCTCAAGAGTTGCGAGAGTCTTTCAGCACTCTAGCAAAGACCAATGAAGATTTAGAAATGCGAGTAGCGAAACGCACAGCCGAACTGCAAGCAGCCAAAGAAGCAGCTGATGGTGCTAGTAAAGCCAAAAGTGAATTTCTCGCCAATATGAGTCATGAATTACGCACACCTCTCAATGGTATTTTAGGTTATGCCCAAATCCTTCAAGGTTCAAAAAACCTAACCGCAAAACAGCAAAAAGGTATCAGTGTGATTAGCCAGTGTGGTTCCCATTTACTGACTTTGATTAATGATATTCTTGATATTTCCAAAATTGAAGCTCAGAAGATAGAACTTTATCCGACCAATTTTCACTTCCCTTCCTTTCTTCAAGGAATTGCGGAAATTTTTCGGATGAAAGCTGAACAAAAAAATATTCAATTTATCTACGTAGCTGATGAACATTTGCCTATAGGTATTCAGGCTGATGAAAAAAGGTTGCGTCAGGTTTTAATTAATTTATTAGGTAATGCTATCAAGTTTACCGATCGAGGGTTCGTGAAATTTATAGTTAAACAAAAAAAACTCAAAAGCAGCAATAATGGAGAACCATCAATCTATCGAATTCGTTTTCAAATTGAAGATACTGGTGTAGGTATGTCCAATGGAGAGTTACAAAAAATATTTTTACCCTTTGAGCAGGTTGGCGATATTAAAAAACGCTCGCAAGGAACAGGATTAGGATTAACTATCAGTGAAAAAATTGTTGGCATCATGGGTGCTAGTTTAGAAGTACAAAGTCAATTAGATAATGGTAGTATTTTTGCATTTGATGTAGAGATACCTGAAGCAAGAGAATGGGCAAAAAAATCTCAAGTTTTTTCCCAAGGAACTCTCGTTGGTTTCCAGGGTGAAAAACGAAAAATATTAATCGTAGATGACCGTTGGGAAAATCGCTCAGTGGTCGTTAATTTGCTCGAACCTCTAGGATTTGATGTTATAGAATGTGGTGATGGTCAAGAAGGTTTACTAAAAGCAGCCGAGTATAGACCTGATTTAATTATTACCGACATTTCAATGCCTGTGATGGATGGTTTTGAATTGATAGACCGTTTACGAAATGATCCTGATTTAAAATATGTGAAAATCATTGTTTCATCAGCAAGTGTATATCAAACTGATATTCAAAACAGTTTAGATGCAGGTGGTGATGACTTTCTTAGCAAACCTGTACAAGCAATTGATTTGCTAGAAAAGCTGCAAAAATCTCTAAACTTACAATGGATTTATGCTCAAAACTCTGAAAGTCAAAATGCAGATGTCTGTGTTTTAGAAATCGATCCACAAAATCCACTTTTTTTATCTGATAAAAAACAAATAATACCTCCACCACCGGAGGCTCTATCTAAGTTATATAAACTTGCTTTACAAGGGCGGATTAAAGCTTTACAACAAGAATTAAAACAACTAACGAAAGAAGATGATGAATTAAATGCATTCGCTCAGGAAATTTATCAATTATCTCAAAAATTTCAAATTGAAAAAATTCAAAATTTTATTCAAGAATTTATCAAATAGCCTGAATTTTAAAATATCAGATTTTAAATCACATTAATAATTTGGCAAGGTTTATAATGCATCTATCTGACACCAATGTAATTTTAATTGTTGATGATATTCCTACCAACTTAGAAGTACTTTCAGAAGCCCTAACAGATGCGGGATTTGATGTTGCAGTGGCAACTAGTGGTCAAAGTGCCCTCAGGCAAGTTGAATACGATTTACCAGCATTAATATTGTTAGATGTAATGATGCCGGGAATTGACGGATTTGAAACCTGTCGGCGATTAAAAGCTAATGCCAATACCAAAGATAATCGATAACACAGAGTGAATTAGTTGCTGTTTCAGGAGGTATACACCAGAATTCAGGAGTCAGAATTCAGGAGTCAGAAGTAAAACAAGCTTCATAGCTGGGTTTGAAATAGGACTTACGCACGAGTTACGGAATAACGAACCACAGAGGCGCAGAGGACACGGAGAAACGAGAGTTTGAGAGATATTTTGCGTAAGTCCTATGAAATTTAGCTTATGAAAAAGGGAGTAGGGGAAGTTTGGTGTGAGATTTTCGCGCGTTCGGCTTTCTGGAAATCTGCTGTATGGAAAACTCGATAGTAGGTGCATTAGTATTATTCCATCATCTCATCACTTGCAGATGCACCTGGATAAAAGCGATCGCTAATAATATTCTCCAATGAATATAAACATTGCCCCGGAAAAGTTGACAGCGGCAGATTTGTTTCACCTGATGCTAAATCCTTCGCATTCTCATAGGCTTCCTGGAGTAATTCTGCCAGATAAGGCTTTAAACTAGGATTTTCACTCAGTAACTTCAGAATCTCCCGCCGTTGGACGCGAATTGTAGCCAACCAACTCCGACTACGTTGTTCTGGTTGATATTCCCACTTCAGTAAATGTCCAATCAAGACGCTGAGGCGATTTCTCAATTCTTGACGTTCTTTTCTGCCCAAGGACTCAATTTCCTCAATTAAATTGGACAAATCCAATTGACTCCATTGGTGATGACGCAACAAGTGAGCCTGTTGTTGAGTCCAGGCGTGGAAATCAGTTTCATAGAGGTTTTGGTTCGCGCTTTTTGCTGTTGGCGTCTGCATTGTGGGATCAAAACCTGGCGATGTTTTCCCAATTCTAGTACTACGTCAACCGAAAGATGACAGGTGAAGGTGGGGAGTAGAAAGTGGGGAAAGAAAAACTTATCTTCCCCTCACCAAAAACTAAATTATTCCCACTCAATGGTTCCAGGCGGTTTAGAGGTGATGTCATAAACCACCCGATTCACCCCTTTGACTTCGTTCACAATTCGAGTGGAAATCACTTCCAGTACATCGTAAGGCACTCTTGCCCAATCTGCTGTCATGCCATCTTCACTGGTGACAATTCGCAAAACAATGGGGTAAGCGTAGGTACGTTGATCTCCCATGACGCCAACGCTACGAATTGGCAGCAACACTGCAAATGCTTGCCAAAAATCATGGTACAAGCCGCGTTGGTTAATTTCTTGCCGCACAATCAAATCGGCATCGCGCAAAATATTTAACCGTTCGGCGGTGACTTCACCCAGAATGCGAATTGCCAAACCAGGGCCGGGGAAAGGTTGGCGTTGGACAATTTCTTCTGGTAAACCGATGGAACGCCCAACTTTGCGGACTTCATCTTTAAATAGTTTCCGCAGTGGTTCCACCAATTTAAATCGTAAGTCTTTGGGTAAACCACCGACATTGTGATGGCTCTTAATTTTGACTGCTACCCGTTCACCAGTTTGGGGATCGACGTTGGTATCAGCAGATTCGATGACATCTGGATAAAGAGTACCTTGAGCCAGATAGTCAAAGTGACCGAGATGTTTGGATGTTTCTTCAAATACCCGAATGAATTCGTGTCCGATGCGGCGACGTTTTTCTTCAGGATCTGTAATACCAGAAATGGCAGTTAAAAAGCGATCGCGAGCATTCACATATTCTACTGGAATATGAAACTGCTCTTGAAACAGCTTCACCAATCGCTCTGGCTCGTACTTCCGCATAAAGCCTTGGTCGATAAACACACAAGTCAGTTGCTCACCAATGGCTTTATACAACAAGAAGGCCAAAGTCGAAGAATCCACACCCCCAGACAACGCCAACAGCACCCGCTTTTCGCCGACTCTGGCACGAATTTCCCGAATTGATTCTTCCACAAAGGCCGCTGTTGTCCAAGTGGGTTCACAATCGCAGATATGGTAGACAAAATTCCGAATTAATGCTATCCCGCCAACTGAATGTACTACCTCTGGATGGAACTGCACGCCGTAGAGTTTCCTTTCGTGATCGGCAATGGCAGCACAGGGGGTATTTTCTGTATGCGCCAGCAATTCAAACCCCGGTGGCATTTGGGTAACTGAGTCTTGGTGACTCATCCACATGGTGGTCCCATCTTCAACATTGGTGAGCAAATCTGTGGGATCATCTATATATAATGATGCTTTACCGTATTCGCCCCGGTCGGCTTTTGCCACTTCCCCACCGAGTTGATTCACCATTAGCTGCATCCCATAGCAAACACCCAAGATGGGTATTCCCAAATTCCAGATTTCTGGGTCACAATGGGGAGCGTTATCACCATAAACCGAATTCGGTCCACCGGAGAGAATGATTCCCTTAGGATTGAGTTGGCGCAAATGTGCAGAAGTAGTGCGATAGGACAAAACTTCAGAGTATACTTGAGTCTCGCGGATGCGACGGGCAATCAGCTCGGAATATTGGGAGCCGAAGTCCAGAATCACAATCAATTGACGATTCAGCCGCCCATAATTTTCTAATGTTTGGGGAGCCTGTTCTGTTGGTAGAGTCACCGCTGTATTCATGACGGGGAGAGTTATGTCTGTGAAGGATAAATTGATGCCCTGTAACCTGTAGCTCGATGCTATTATTCAGCCTGGGCAGGCTGATAATGGTATAAATAACCTTGACAAACGCGCATTTATATGCGTTAGCCTATTCCCTGAGTCGGAGATGGTATTAGAAGGATAAACTTACCCGAAAGTGATTACTTAAAAGGTTATTTATGTGAATTGTTTACGATTATTCATAATAAGTTAACATAATTTTCCCATCAACAAACGAGCTGTTTTACTCTTCACGATAATTTTGCGATCGCGATCGAAGAGCATCGAGCCACAGACTATAACTCCTGTGCTGCTTTCGCTATGACTTTGGATGTATTCTTGGGAACGAGCGTCAATGGTTTCGGCGATCGCAGTGTAAACTTGGTTTACCCAATCACTGCCTGTGGAAGCGTCTAGGGATCTGAGGTGTGCGAGTGCGGCTTCAGCGGTAGGACTGTGAAACACAGTTTGAATATCTGGTGATTTTAAACCAGCGATCGCACAGTGGGCTGCTAAAATTTCCCGGCGTCCATCTGCTAAGTGATGATGGGTGTGAAAAATCCCTCCTGCTAATTTCATCAGCTTCCCGTGATAGCCAAATAATAAGATTTCTTTCACACCCAGCACATCAGCTTCTACTAGCATTGGCCCAAGCCAGTTAGCAGTTTTCACCAATTGTTCGGGATTAATCCCTAGTTTTCGCGCTAAATCTAGGCCATTCTCGCCGATACAAAATACCAAACTCTCAAAACGACTGGCTTTATTTTGTAATTGGGCCCGAAAAGCTGCAAGTTGATCTGGTGTACTCAAAGGTTGGGAAATGCCGGTTGTGCCCAACAGAGAGAGTCCTTCAACCACACCAAAAGCAGAATTGGAAGTTCTAACAGCAAGCGATCGCCCTTCGGGTAGAATAATCGTCACGGTGATTTTTTCCCCAGGTGTCAACATTCGTTGCAAATTCTCTTGCAACAGCCTTCGAGCATAGGCATAAATAGCCGGCTTGTCATCAGCATTCGCCTGTTTGCCAATGCCTTCCCCGCCTTGAATAATTACAGCCTCTTCACCCTCTTCTCGCCATTCCACCATTGCCCAAATTGGTGTATTTCTAGTTAGGTCGAGATTATCACCAGGATCGCTACGGGTAATTGCTAAAGCTGTATTCTCAGATAGTCCTGCTACTTGTTCAATTGGGATTTCTGCTATTTGGCTTGGTTCAATTAGATCTATGGATGCTAGAGTTAGGGGTTGGCGATCGTGTAACCAGTGTAAAGCTGCAACAGCAGCAGCGCAGGCAAAGACGGGGAGTGTGTATCCAGAACGGGACATTTTGTAAATTCAAAAATCAAAATAATTCTTCAACGTTTATCGTTGCAAATCCAAAACTAGCAGGTTTTAAAACATCTTCTTAGATCGCGCCGGGAGAGCAGTTTGGGAACTCTGACTCAGATTAATATAGCTAAACTATAAACATGAGAACAGGAATGATGAAAGAGCTATGCTTAAGAACTCCTCAATCATTAGTGCATCACCCGAAATTATGGGCGGGACTCCGGTTTTTACTGGTACGCGGGTTCCTGTGCAGACGCTTCTCGACTATCTAATGGCGGGAGAGTCAATTGATGATTTTTTAGACGGCTTCCCAACTGTAACTAGAAAGCAAGTCCTTGGATTCCTGGAAGAAGCTGGAAGACAGGTCATAGCTATGGTGGCATAATATGAGGCTGCTTCTAGATGAGTGTATTGATCGCAAATTTGCGAGAGAATTTTCTGGCTACGAGGTGAAAACAGTTCCACAGATGGGATGGGCGGGAGTCAAGAATGGTCAACTTCTTGCCCTCGCTGAGGCAGAGTTTGATGTTTTCATCACAGTCGATCGCAACTTATCGTTTCAACAGAATCTACCACAGTTCAATATTGCGGTAATTGTTTTGCAGGCATCATCCAACCGATTAGCAGATCTAAAGCCTCTGGCATCGGGGGTTTTAGCTATTCTAAGTATAGTAACTAAAGGGCAAGCTACGATAGTCAGTGAGTAAATACAAATTGTAATTAGTTAGACTCCCACCTCTGATAATAGAACTTGCATCGCTTCCCAAGAAAGTCCTTGTTGAATATAACGAGGTGCTTCAGGATTGTAGGGACTAGCTACTCGGTCAATATTGAGAATAATTGCCCCATCTGGTAGAACGGGCACATCGGGATCAAATGCTGTTGGGTGCATTAAAGAACTGGAAAAACCTTTAAAAACAGCAATTGTATCTTGCTCACCAGCAATTTCTACCGTTACCAGTAAGACTTCTTGGCGACGTTTAGCGGTATATTCTTCCAGTCGCTTGCCAATGGAATTCATTTTTTGAATTTGAAATTTTCAATTTTGAATTGAAGCACAACGACGATTATTGAGGTGTAGCTGTGCGTCCTTGCTTGCCTAGCTTAATCAGGACAAAGTAACTTAAATAAAGCACATAAATTACTAAACTAGTTATGCCAAGAAAACCTAAGAACTCAGCTTTACTATTAGCATGAAAATATTCTTTGAACATTAACGGAGCCTCGAACCAGACGCGACAATAGGGTGTCTTGAGCGCACTGGCTGAAAAAGCACAACTTAAAAAAAGTGTAGAAGCTACTGCGCCTAAAATACAATAAACAGTTGTAGCCCAGCGCCAAGAAGTAAAAATAAACTTTAAAGATCCACTGGTTTGATACTCAATTTCATCGTTGATATCCACCCAAAACCATAGTGAAATCGGGATCAAAATCCGAGCTATGAATCCGGAAAGAAAGCTAACTGGATACTGGGCAATCATGAGATAAACAGTGATTGCCAGGAGGCTTGATACTCGCCAGTATATAGCTAATAAGCGTTGTATGCCTTCCGCTTTTTGCACAAATGCCCAAATCAGCAGAATCAACGGAATAATTACCAAAAATAATACTGCCAGTCGATAATCAATCCACACAAAAGGACGGAACCAAACATTATAATCCATAGTTTTTCTCAAATGATAATTGAAGAAGAAGGCAGAATTCAGAATTCAGAATTCAGAATCAATAAGTTGGGAGTACCACCAAATTTTAAATTTGGTGTGGTGTTTCATCGCTTATTCATTCGCAGTCGTAGAGAATACCCAACTAAATTATGACGCGTTGGTGGAGTGTTTCCGGCTTCGTTCCTGACTCCTGAATTCTCTTTGTACTATAAAATACGCTTGTAGGGGCGTACATCGGTGCGCCCCTACAAACAACTAATTTGTTACAAATATTTTTGTAACAAGTATTACGAAATGAAACTTTGTCGATTACTTAATTGCCAAAAAAACAAGCAACTCAAAGATTCTAAATTTTGATTTTGCACCTACTTATATGTAGTAGTATCAGGGAGAGTTAGAAAACTTGCCCAGGGACTATACATTTGGTAGTTTTGTCCAAAACTCCGAGTTTATTGGGGTGTAAAGGTTTACTTCCCAAATAAAAATGCTTAGCTCTAGATATTTCACCGATTCTCCACACCTTGACAAAGATGGTGAAAAGGCGAGAGTTCGATTCTAGACGGGAGTGATATCAAAGTGCAAGATATCAGCTAAGTAGATCCTGGTTGCCTCCTGAGGCAAGAAACAGAAAATTCAGTTGCCTCAATTTCTAGTCGTCGTAAACTCGGCATTCAATCGCGTCTGGATTATCATCACAATACTGTTCAAAAGAATTTTTTGGCTTGCTTTGGCGCTGGTGAGAAGCTTCGGCTTGCAATTCTTCTACTGCATCCCAAGCAGCAGCACACTCTGGTGAGTTGCTACCGTTGATATCACAGACAGTACGTGCTTGTTCGACTTCTTCTTGGATTTTTTCTTGGATGTCGGCCTTTGCTGTTTCTTGAATGTTGGTCATTGTTTGAGTCTCGTTGTGTGTTGTTAGTACTAGTATAGAAAAAATTCAAAAATGGTAGTTTTTGGTTTGATTACTAACCATTTTAACCAGTTGGCTGATAATTAAGTTAGTGTTGTAGTCTATTGATTTCTAACCAATACAGTAAACTGTCACATGTATAATCCATTCATCTTTATTTTTTAAGATTTTACGGAATCAGTACTACAGATAGACAATCATACAATATATTTAGATGCATGTATTAGGGAATGACAACCCCAGCTTCCTGGGATGATGAATACAAACAACTGGGGTCAACTCTTGTAGGATGCAATTCTTCCCAAAATGAAAAATCAAAAACTACTAGCCTAAAAAGCAGAAGAAGCCCAAAACTCATGGCAGACCAAATGCAGTGGGCAAACGCCCTATCAACCCATCATTCATTGGAAGCAGCAGTTACAGATGTGGTACAACGAGCTGTCTCGTCGTTAACAGCACCTGCGGATTTAGGGCTGGTCTTCATTTCGTCTGCTTTTACGAGTGAATATTCTCGACTATTACCTTTGTTGGCTGAAAAACTTTCTGTGCGCGTGCTAATTGGCTGTAGTGGTGGAGGTGTAATTGGCACAACAGTTAACGGAGAAACCCAAGAACTGGAAGCTGAACCAGCTATCAGTCTGACTTTAGCGCATCTTCCAGGGGTGGAGATTCAGGTATTTCATGTTGTTGCTGAAGAATTACCTGACTTGGACAGTTCACCTGATGCTTGGCTTGATTTGGTTGGTGTACCACCCTTCCCCACACCCCAGTTCATTTTGCTGTCTAGTTCCTTTGCCTCTGGAATCAACGATTTGTTGCAGGGGCTGGATTTTGCTTATCCAGGATCGGTAATAGTGGGGGGACAGGCTAGTGGTGGCGGTATGGGTGGTCGTGTTGCTCTATTTTGTAAGGATGACTACGGCGATTTGGGTCAAAGCTTGTATCGTGAGGGGACTATTGGCATAGCTTTGACTGGCAATATTGTTTTGGAAACCATTGTCGCCCAAGGATGCCGACCCATTGGTAAACCGTTGCAAGTCACAAAAGCCGATCGCAATATTATTATCGAGTTAGATGAGCAAGTACCTTTAGTAGTATTGCGAGATTTGATTGCCAGTCTCAGCGAAGAGGAACGGACTTTAGCACAACACTCTTTGTTTGTGGGTGTGGCAATGGATGAATTTAAGCTAGCTTTACAACAGGGAGACTTTTTAATTCGCGGTATTCTAGGTGTAGATCCTACAGCAGGAGCGATCGCAATTGGCGATCGCGTTCGTCCTGGTCAAAGGCTGCAATTCCACCTCCGCGATGCCGAAGCCTCCGCCGAAGATTTAGAATTACTCCTCCAAAGTTATCAAGACCAACGAAACTCCGAACCCTCTGCCGTAGCTGCTTTGATGTTTGCCTGTCTGGGAAGAGGTGAAGGACTGTATGGTAAACCAAATTTTGATTCCGAACTATTTAGGCGCTACCTCAGTGACATTCCTGTAGGCGGCTTTTTCTGTGGCGGTGAAATCGGCCCTGTTGGTGGCAGAACCTTCTTACACGCCTATACTTCAGCATTTGGAATTTGTCGGCAAAATCAGTTGTGAGTGGGGAGTGGGGAGTGGGGAGTGGGGACGCGGGGAAAACCAATTCCCAATCCCCAATCTAAAATCTAAAATCCAAAATTGCTTAACCCAGCAACAGTGTACTGTTATTATCAATCAAGGTCAGAGTTCCGCCAGTGGTGATGCCTGGGTTGGGCTGAGATGCAGCATATGTTTGAATGTAGTGCCGCACTTCTAGCGGAAAATGGGGGTAGTCTAACACGGCATCGCCATCGGCAATAGTTGCCCAGAAGTCACGCAAACCAGGAGCTAATTCTTTTGCTTGTGATAATGGTAAGTTTAAGGGAGAGTTAGTTAGTAGTTTGATTAAAAATGGGAAAGAGCGATCGCCCATCCATTGCCGTGATGACTGCTGCAAGTCGGGAAACTCAGGCACTGACTCTACCCTATGGGATAAAATTTGCAACCATTCCCCACCTTGGTTATCTCGATGAAACTCCAGCACCCGATAAGGGTGAGGATAACTAACTAAAGAACCAGTGGTAATATCATATACTCCGTCTGAGTAGGCAACATCCTGAACATGCAAATGCCCGGTAAACACTAGTTTTACTCTGTAGCGCTTGAGCAATTGCAACAATTCTGCTGAATTTGCCAACATATAGCGATTTGCCAGTGGATGACGCGATTGATTGGGCAAATGCTCAACCACATTATGATGCACCATCACCAAAACTAATTCATCAGCAGACGCCGCCAGCACTTCTTCTAACCAGCGTAGCTGTTTGGTATCCAAACATCCCACCTGCTCACCTTGGTCATTAAAGAAGTTAGAATTCAGTCCAATGAGTTTCACTCCAGGTAGCAACTGACGAATGTAGTAAATCTGTTGTGGATCTTCATAGCCACACTTCGTGTAATAGTAGGGAAAATCCGCAAAAGCAATTGATTGCTGGTCAGCCAACACTACAGGAACGTCGTGATTGCCAGGAACAACATAGACGGGAAAAGGTAGCTTGGCTAAGCGCTGTTGTAACCAAGCGTGATTTTCAGGTTCGCCGTGTTGGGTTAAATCTCCTGGCAATAACAGGAAATCTAAATCGAGTTGTGTTAAATGTTCTAGTACACTTTCAAAAGCCGAGATACTGACTTCCACGAGATGAAACCGACTAGGATGATTCCAGATTGTGTGGGGAAGTGCTAGGTGTAAGTCACTGACTACCGCAAAGCGAAAATTGAGAGTCATCGATTTAGGAAAATGTTAAAAGTAGGAGCTAAAACAAGTCTTTTCCAAAAAGTATAACCCTTACTTTATATTCCTGCTCAGGAGTGCGATCGCTTAACATTTGTATACATTCAGCATCAATTACACGCTATAGTAACAATTGACTTCAAGACTTATGAGATGCATTAAATCTGCAAAAATCAAAAAAATTTGATTACTAAAAATTACGAATTACGAATTACAAATCAGGAGAATAAACTTTGGCAGCAGTCCGAGTCCGCCAACATGTTAATCCACTTGCCCAAAAGTATCAAACACCAGTAAGTCCTCTTGACTGGGAGAAAGTTTATGCAAAGCCAAATCAATCACTACATCTAGATATTGGCTGCGCTAAGGGACAGTTTTTGTTGAATATGGCCAAGATAGAACCAAACTGGAATTTTCTCGGCTTGGAAATTCGGGAACCGCTGGTGGTGGAGGCGAATAAGTTGCGTTCTAAGTTAGGTTTAACAAACCTGCACTACTTATTTTGTAATGTGAATAATTCCTTGGAATCGCTTTTATCTTCCCTGCTTCCAGGAAGTTTACAACGGGTGACAATTCAATTTCCCGATCCTTGGTTTAAAACCCGCCATGCTAAACGTCGTGTAGTCCAACCAGAACTGGTGGCAGAATTAGCTAATTATCTTGCGGTTGGGGGAGTTGTATTTCTGCAATCAGATATGGAATTCGTCGCCGTGGAAATGCGCGATCGCTTTGCTGCCCATCCAGCTTATGAGAAAATTGGTACAGGAGAATGGTTGCCTGAAAATCCCCTACCAGTCCCCACAGAACGGGAAATATATACTCAAAATAAGGGTGAACCTGTTTACCGAGCTTTGTTTGAAAAGATCAGAAATTCAGATTAATACACTGTGGTACAAGCTACTTTAGCAGAGCTAGTACAGCACGGCGGAAATAAACCAACCATTCTAAATCTCCGAAAAACCTATGCTGTCTTCGTTTTGACTTTTGACTTTTGACTTTTGACTTCCGCCGTGCGGTACTAGCTGTGCCAACCTATAAATCGCTGTACCTCATATAATTGGGAACTGCTATAGTACTTATAGACTTATACCATTTCTGTTTGAAGATGCGCCTTATAAGACTGATGCAAAACTACACACTGTAGCGGCAATTCATGAATTGCCGCTACGCGAATAGAGCGCAGCCTCATATAGAATTGGTATTAAGTCTTACTTGTTATCTTGTAATTAGACATTGCCCAAAGATTGGGGAAACTTTTGGGACTTAAATGTTTTATTAAGGGTCAAAAAATTAATAAAATATCTTCTAAGAACTGCCGTCAAAGTTTTTGAATAGATTAATTTATAGATATCTAAGCTAGAGAATGAAATACTTGTGATTAAAAACTGTGGATTTATTATTTGGTGACATAAAAGTTTTATTTCTGTCTAGTCGAAAATTTATAAAACATAGTTAAATCATTTGACTGATGCCTAGAATATAGACAGATTGGTGAATTACATTACTTTGTAATTAAGCCTATATCTTATATATTCTGAGGAAAAGTACAATGGAAAGCAAAAATTCAAATATTCGATTGGAAATTAACAATCTAATTGATGACGCTGTTAATAATGCAGTAGCACGACGGAACTTAGGTGAGGATTCAGAAGATGCTTTGCTAAGTCTGTCTGATGAAGAAACGGCAAACGTTGCAGGTGGTCTTGCAAGTGTTTCTCTTGTGAGAGTACCGATTATTTGTGGATTGATTGCACTACCACAGCTACCGCAGATCGAGAAAACATCGTTTTATTAAATTAGCAATCAATATTAAACTCTTGCACATTTAATTTGCTGATTTAGGTTGATGGAGAAGAGTTTGACGAGAAACTAGCTGTAAATCTCCATCAGCTTAAAAATAAAATTCACTATAGGTTTAATTTATGAAAGACATCGCTACAGAAAAGACTACACTCTGTCCTAGTGCCAGACCAGAATGGCAGGACAGCGTTGTTTTCGGCGTCATCGGTGGCACAGTCACAGAACCCCGCGTAGCTTATCTCAAGCAGCCACAACCCGTCACAGATGAACTGATAGCAAAAGCTAGTCCAGTGACACCCACTGAGATTTTTCGGACGGCGGCACCCTGTGCAACTAAGAGTTGTCAACATTTTGATGGCAAAGATTGTCGTCTGGCAATGCGAGTTGTAGAAAACTTGCCAAAGGTAGTAGAGGAACTGCCGCCTTGTTCCATACGCCGAGACTGTCGATGGTGGCAGCAGGAAGGCAAGGCAGCTTGTATGCGTTGTCCCCAAGTGATTACAGATAATTACAATCACTCTGAATTGTTAGTAAAAGTAGCAACACCAACTGTTAGTTAAACAAAACCAGAAAGTTTATTTAAGTTAAGGAGAAAATCATGTCAATGAATATTCATCAGAAACATCTCACAAATCAAATTGAAATTAGCAACTTGATTGAAGAAGCAGTTGTGAATGCATCTGCCAGACGAAACCAAGTTTTAGATACACAAGAGGTACTGTCAGAATTATCTGAAGACGAACAGAAAAACATTACTGGTGGTGGAGTAGCAAGAGATGTGATAGATACAATAATTCGCATTGGTGGCTATCTACTGGGTTAGTACTGCTGCACGTAATTAGTAAGTTCTATACCGCAGACATTTGATTAATTTGTAATGGGTGTTTTACTGACATTGTGCAGTACTAGTTTTCAGAATACTTGCGGAAACAGCTTGTGGTAGCAACTCAACTACCACGGCTTTCTCTAGATCAAAATTGGGTGATACATTTAAAGCTTATGACATTTATCTTAAACTCTCATAACGTTGTTGATTATTTAGTTGAGCAAGGCTTATGTCAGCAGTCTGATAAACCACTGATTCCAGTGGAACCAATTGCAGCTAAAAACTTTAATTTATTACTAACTTTACCAGGCGATCGCAAACTTCTAATCAAGCAAGAACGACATAATCAACAAGGCCAAGCAACTGGTGAATTTTTCGGTGAGTGGCGAATTCAAGAATTCTTCCAACGATTTGAAAATTTAGCACACCATCGCCCATTTTTGTCAGAAGTATTGCATTTTGATGCGGAAAATTCCATTATTATTTTCACATACCTAGATGACTATCAAGATTTAATAGATTTCTACACCAAAGAAAATAGTTTTTCTCCAGAAATTGCTACGGCGATCGGCAAGTTTATAGGAGCTATTCATCGTGATACTTTCAACAATAAAGAGTATAATAATTTCTTTTCTGCAAACGCAAATAATCTTATAGGTAATCAAATATCGTATTTGATTGAGAAATTAGAAAGGATAGAGCCAGAGGTTTTTGGTTTAGTGCCTAATGATGGTTTAAAATTCTTTGCACTATATCAAAGGTATGATAGTTTAGGAAAGGCGATCGCCGAATTAGGTAATGCTGTAATTCCCTGTTGTCTAACCCACAATGACCTCAAGCTAAATAATATTCTCCTGCACAAAAATTGGCAAAATTCAAGCGACAATATTATACGGCTAATTGATTGGGAACGTTCTAATTGGGGAGATCCAGCTTTTGATTTGGGCATACTCATCAGTAGCTATGTGCAAATCTGGTTACATAGCTTAGTTATTAGTAATTCTTTAAGTATTGAAGAATCTTTGCGCTTAGCAATAACGCCTTTAGAAAAACTTCAGCCTTCAATTGGTCGATTAACCCAAACTTACTTAAACACTTTTCCCGAAATTATAGAACACCGCCCAGATTTTTTGCTGCGGGTAGTGCAATTTGTAGGTTTTGCCTTAATTCAACACATTCAAGCTGTAATTCAGTATCAAAAGTCTTTTGGAAACACAGAAATTGCCATGCTTCAGGTTGCGAAAACATTATTATGCCGTCCTGAAGAATCAATACCAACAATTTTTGGTAGTGCAGCTGTTGAATTAACTCGCCTTCATGCTTCTGTTGCTTAATATATTTTGTCACCACTAAACTATGATGTCATTATTAAATTCTACTCAATCACAGCCCTTAACTGGACGATTCTCGGAAGTTTTAGAAGATATTGTTCACAATATTGAGATTCGATCTGATTTCTCAATTCGTCATCCAGATTACAAACCCTTGGAATTACCATCAGAAGCGATTAGTCGTTTCCAGAAAATTCCCAAGCAAATGCAGCAGAAATATTTAACTCTGCAACTACGGAGTTTTCTATATGGCATCTATTACAACGGTTCAATGCGAAGTGCCCTAGCACTTGATGGAGAGGAAAATAGTTTACCCCTTGATTTGGAGAATAATACCGTCTTAGGGGTAGATGTAGGATTTTATGAACGATTACATGAAAGTAATTATGGAGAGGGATATTTTGACCCTAATTGGTCTGTTGTCAGAAAAGAACCTGATGACACTTTAGTAGTAAACAAGAGTGGTTTAAGACTATATGTTCAGCCAGATAAGCATCTTCAAACTATCGATAAAGCAAGCGTAGTTGGCGATTGTATCTCTATTAAAATGCCCAAAAATCGGGTACAAAATGGCTTTTATATGGCGGTTAGCAATGTAGGATTCAATCATATTGATGATACAAAAAATCATCTTGAAACAGTGCGAATCTATTTCAATATAACTCCGGAAGGTGCTGTCGCAGTCATGGGTTATCTGACACAACACTTGAATAAGTTAGCGATTCCTTTCAGTTTTAAGGTCTTGTACAATCCTAAGGAATACCAACGGTATGATTCCGGAGTACTTTACTTTCATAAGATAGACTATGAACTAGTTAAGCAAGTTGTAAAAACTCTTTATCAAGAATATCAATCAATTTTTAAAGCAGAAATTCCTCTATTCACAAAACATCTAGCGCCTGGGTTAGGGTTAGCAGAAGAACCAGACCAAAAGTATGGTAATCAGGAAAGTTTTGGCATGAATCGCTGTCAAATTGTGGCAAATGGTTTGCTGACAGCTTGGAATCAAAGTGATGACTCACCACAGGAACGAAAACGAGCTATCCTTGATAAGTTTTCTCTTTTAGACATCAGCTTAAATCGTATATACTTGAATTCTAAGTCTAAAGATATTTACGAAGTTTTTGATATATAGGATTCATATTTTATTGTTTAAAAAACTCGTGAGAGTATACAATTTATATTTTAGTTTTGTCATCAGTTCAAGATAATTATTGGACTGATTTTTTATATGTAAATCCCATTAGATTGATTGCGTGAAAAAAGTAAGTACGCCCTAAAGCAAGAGCTAATTAATTTTTCGCTATTGGCTATTAGAAGTAGGATAAAAACAGACTTACAGCAGAATTCAGAAGTAGAGCCTCTAGTCAAAATTGGTCAATTCACGAGCAGAACAAGCTTTATACCTAGTTAGCATATTTAGTTTGTGTACTTCAGTCACTTGAGTTCATTTGCAAAAAACCTGACAATTCAGATCGTGTGGAAAAGTTCACGTAAAACCTAACCTCCCAGCCCCCTTCCCTTGAAGGGAAGCTACGGTGTACACACAAGTTATCGAATCACTACCAGTCCTTGAATTACCCCACTCTAACCCTCCCCGTATGTATTGGGGAGGGAACTAGATTGTCTTGTTTGTTTCCCCCCAATACATCGGGGGGATTAAGGGGGGTAATTCTACTTGTGTGTACACCGTAGTTGAAGGGAAGGGGGAGAATTCAAAGCCTCTCTCCTACAAGGAGAGAGGAATGGAAGTGAGGTTTTCCAGATCCCGCTGAATTGTCAGGCAAAAAACAGGGAGTTTAATGAACTGGAATTAGTACTAGAAATGAAAAGAGACATAAATGTTTTACTTCTGTATTAAAAAACTATGTATATTTGAGCAAGTTTTTATTTATATTAAATCCTACCCAGCTTTTCGCATATATTTTTCAAATATTTTGCTGTCAAATTAGACGCTAATATAGCCGTTCCCATTCAGATGCGGTACAACATTATATCGCCAGGTGTAAGGGCACGGCAGTGCCGTGCCCCTACAGGTAGGTGTATCTCACGCTTGTGGGGAAATGCTATAACAGCCAGCTTTCAATAAAAGTATTTACAAAATACGTGAGTTAAATCTAAGTTAATATTACGGTGCTAATTTCCTTAATTTGCTTTTTAATATAACATCTAAATGCATTATTTATGGCACACATTAGACTAGGTAAATCCTTGAAAATATCGAAAAAATCACCGATGATATAAATGTGAAGAGGAAATACAAATCCCCCAAATAAATCAAACAAATTTACATTAGGAATAAACCTATTATGTCTAACATTGCAATCTCTAACTTACGTCCTGCTGGTGCTGATTTTTTCCAAGATTCCGAAAACTTTTTACATGAATTGACAGAACAAGAAATCGCAGATGTTTTAGGTGGTGCTAGAGTGATT
>JAESFX010000213.1_pt1 | contig 44898 bp, 44 predicted proteins | sample 9269501 | NCBI WGS metagenome assembly JAESFX01 (sample SAMN14515570, study PRJNA621655) | algae metagenome | isolation source: Desmonostoc geniculatum HA4340-LM1 and co-occurring heterotrophs from cave... | place: USA: Maniniholo cave, Kauai, Hawaii | collected 2009-07-28
CGCCGTGTTCGTCTCGGCAATCGCTTTCCGCGCCGTCGAACGCAACCACGCCTATCACGAAAAGCTGCACGACTTCACCGAGCAACTCGAACGCCTTCTCATGATGGTCTTGCTCGTTATCTTTGGAAGTTCCATCGCTAGTGGCGGGCTGTTCGAGACTTTGTCCTGGTCCGTCGTACTCTTCGCGCTCCTCGCCATTTTCCTGATCAGGCCGCTTGTCGGGTGGATCAGCCTTGCGGGGAGTCCACAGTCAAACGACGAGAAAGCCGTCATCTCGTTCTTCGGCATCCGGGGACTGGGTTCGGCCTACTACTTGGCGTACGGCCTGGGGCACGCACCGTTCGAAGTGCCGCACCTTCTCTGGAGTGCCATCGGTCTCGTTGTTTTGATCTCGGTGGTGCTTCACGGTGCTACCGTGACACCGACTATGCGTTACCTGGACCGTCGACGGCAGCGCTACGCTGTCGGCAACTCTTGAACAGCGGATACAGAATCGAGTGTCGAGTTGCGGTTGTACCCGCGATTTGTCCACGGTGTCGATCAGCGGCGGAACGCAGCGGAGTGTGATCCAATGCGCATAGTGAACCAGGAACGCAAGACTTTGATTCTCAGCGGAGCGTCACGCGGTATCGGCCATGCCACCGTCAAGCGCTTTTCGTCCGCAGACTGGCGCGTAATATCATGTTCTCGCCACTCCTTCCCCAAGGACTGTCCCTGGGAGATGGGAGCCGAGGACCACATCCAGGTCGATCTCGCCGACCCAACCGATACTGCCCGCGCCATAGCCCTCATGAAAGAAAACCTCGCCGGTCACGGTGGCCGCCTCAACGCTCTCGTTAACAACGCCGCTATCTCGCCCAAGGGCACGAACGGCAAACGGGTCGGGGCCATTGATACCCCGCTCGACGACTGGAAGTGGGTCTTTCAGGTGAACTTCTTTGCGACCATTATGCTTGCCCGAGGGCTCATGGAAGAACTGAAGGCGGCCAAAGGCGCCGTCGTGAACGTGAGCTCCATCGCCGGCAGCCGCGTGCACCCCTTCGCAGGAGCAGCGTATGCGACATCGAAAGCCGCACTCATGGCGCTCACGAGAGAGATGGCGCACGATTTCGGGCCGCACGGAATTCGCGTCAACTCCATCTCACCCGGGGAAATCGACACCTCCATCCTTTCTCCAGGCACGGAGAAGATCGTGGAAGAGCAAATCCCCATGGGCCGCGTTGGCGAACCCGAAGAGGTGGCAGAGGCCATTTATTTCCTATGCTCGGATGCTTCCAGCTACGTGAATGGCGCCGAACTGCACATCAATGGCGGTCAGCACGTATGACTGCCCCCCCGGACACCGAGAGAACCGGAGATCGCGAGTACACTGCCGTAATGCCGTCATCATTCCGACGAAGGCTATACGTAGTCACCGCCGCGAGGGCAATTTTGACAGGCACCCCTAAGCGAATGCTCAGGATAGACAAATGCCGCAGGTCACGTGACCAATGGATCCGGGTGCTCAGGAAAATAAGCCATTGTGCAGTTCCTGATCAGAGGGGCAGCGCGAGCAGTTTTGGCAGTTTTGCAAGCCCGGATGGGGGCCGAAACGCGTCAGCTTGGGATCGAGTGGAAGCCCGGCACGCGCCATGATATCCGGATGCCGAGCCGAGGACGCGAGTCTGAGAACTGCGGAGCGCCTAGCCAACCTGATTTCCATCTACTGCATCGTGAGCTGTCGTGTGTCCTGGATGACGATGCTCGCGCGCGTGGCGCCGCAAGCACCCGCAGCCGTTGCACCGTGCGAGCGGGAAATCCAGCTGCTCCACAGATTGGCCAAGACAGGCTCGAATGCATCAAGATACCGCACACCGTGTGCGCCGTCAGCGACCCTCTGCATTCCAGCCGCTGTGAGGCGAGCGTTAGTCCCGACGCATTCGCTCGTGATCGATATGCGAATGGATTGATGCACTGGAGGACGACGACGCCATTGCGGTTCTGGCACAACCCCCGTCGCTGGCAGCATGATTAGCCACTGCTCGCCGCACCTCACGTCGGCCTTCACGGGAGATGCCAATGATGGTGACGACGGGACCGGTCATCGTGGCCGGCGACTGTAGACCACGCGCTTGGCTGAATGCGCCACCAGTGACACGGCTTGGTAGCGCTGTACAAACGACGGTCAAAAATGCTGTGTTATGGCTCGGTCCGAGAGGTTGGCGTACGCAACTAACCAAGGATATTCATGCGGATAGGCGAGACGTCGATATTTCACACGGGTGGGGTCACAGGTTCAATCCCTGTCGCGCCCACCAAAATAATAAACAAAATCAGTGTTATGCCAAGGTTGTGCGGCGACGACTTCATCATGGCGCACTCGCAGGAACCACATAGGAACCTCCAACCGTCGCGGGTGCACCGTCAGTGATGCATCCATTTCTTCCGTCTCTAAGACAGCGCCGAGTTTGGCATGGGATATCGACGACGGCGCGCTCGACAGCCGGTTCGAGAGACATGCGAGCCCGATTTCGTTCTCGCGTGGGCACATGTAGGCTCGCGCCCCAAACTAAGAGGAGGCATCGATGGCCCACCAGAGAATCCGCAAGTACAATACCAAGGACATCTATCCGGGCCAAGCGCTGGACAACGATCTCTGCATGGCCGTCCGCGTCGGCAATCGCATCTGGCTTCGGGGCCAGACCGGCCTCGACCTCGAAGGCCTGTTCGTCGGCGAGGGGGACGCTGCGGCGCAGGCCGAGAACGCCATGGCCTGTGTGAAGATCCTGTTGGAGGAGGCGGGCTCGGACCTCTCCCACATCGTCAAGACGACGATCTACCTGACCGACCGCAAGTATCGCGAGCCGGTCTATCAGGTGGTCGGACGGTGGCTCAAAGGCGTCTACCCTTGCCAGACCGGGCTGATAGTCGCCGGCCTCGCCAAGCCCGAGATGTTCATGGAAATCGACGTCGAGGCGGTGATCCCGTGACGCGGGCCGCGGATGCGGCGCCGGCGGAACAACTACGCAACTCTTGACGCTTCGGTTAGAGCGTCAAGAGTGGCAGGAAGCGACGGCGACGGTCGGTTCCGGCGGTGAAGTGGTCGCAACGGCAGGGCGGCAGCATGCGGGCTGTTGTCCCTCAAGAGATACGTTGGTCGCATGGCGCCTTGACGAGGATGTGTCCGGTCCCGAAATTAGCTGACGTAACCGGGGCCGCCATGATGGGCCAGACGAGTGAGTAGCCGGCGTTTCATATGCCACCTACTCGGTCGCCCATCCTTGGGCGACGAACACTGACGCGAATGACGCCATCAACTTAACTCCACCAACGCCACTCACGCGGGTGCCGGGTCTGGCGGCGGATGGATCAGGCGAAGCGCCATCGTCTTCAGGTTCTGCACGATGGCGGCGAGAAGGAACTCGTCGCGGGCGCCAGTCAGGCCTCTGAGCCGCATGCGCTCGAAGCCGTGGTGGGTCTTCAGATGACCAAAACGCATCTCGACGCGTTTGCGCTCATTGCGTGACTTGAGGAAGGCCTTGGTCGACCTCGACGCATGGGAGATGCGCCCGTTCGGGAGTTGCCTGACGCCTTCACGTCGCCGCATTGTGTGTTATGTTATACTATAACACCATCGCGGCATGGCCATGACACCAATCCCCGTCACGATCCTCACGGGCTTCCTCGGAGCCGGCAAGACGACGCTGCTGAACGCGTTGTTGCGCGACCCGGCGTTCGCGGAAACAGCTGTGCTCATCAACGAGTTCGGCGATGTCCAGATCGACCATGACCTGGTAGCCGAATTCAGCGACGAGTACGTCACAACGACGACCGGGTGCCTGTGCTGCCAAGCGTCCAGCGATCTCAAACAGTCCCTGTTCGACCTTTGGTCTCGGCGCAAGGATCGCAAGATCGGCCCGTTCAAGCGGGTCATCGTCGAAACGACGGGGCTGCTCGATCCGGTGCCGATCATCAACTCTCTGCTCGGACCGCCCGCGTTCGGCGTTATCGATCGCATCGTGACCGGGCAATTCGCTCTGTCCCGCGTCGTCGCGCTGTTCGATATCGTCAACGGGGCAGCAACCCTGGACAGTCATTTCGAGGCGCTGAAGCAGATCGCTCTCGCCGACGTCATCCTGCTGACCAAGGCGGACCTCGCGCACGATCCCGCCACCCGACGCGATATCGAGGACGAGAAGAAGCGGATCTCGGCCATCAACCCGAGCGCCTGGATCATGGACCGGCATCTCGACTGGCCGGAGGTACGCGCGCTGTTCCTGGCAGCGGGCACCTACGATCTGAGGACCAAGGGCGAGGATGCCCTCGGCTGGCTCAAGGCCGAGCAAGTGCTCGGCAGCGATGGGCACGACCACGCCCACACCGATCGCAACCGGCATCGCGACGACATCCGCAGTCACGTGATCATCATCGACGAGCCAATAAGTTCGCTGATTTTTCACTTCTTCCTCGACGCGCTGAAGATGAGCGCGGGGCCGGATCTTCTGAGAGCCAAGGGCCTCTTCGCATTGTCGGACGATCCCGACCGGCCTGTCGTCATGCACGGAGTGCAACATCTCATCCACCCCATCGATAGACTCGATCATTGGCCGAGCGAGGACAGGCGCAGTCGGCTGGTCGTCATAGGTCGCAATCTCAATATCGAGGCCATGCGCGCCATTCTGACGTCATCGCGACCAAAGCAGCGCGCCGTTACATCGAGGCTTGTCAAAGCAACCACCGCTGTTGGCCTGTTGGCCCTCGGCGTAACGGTCGGCGCGACATGGCTTGCCGCTCAATCGACGGGGGCGAGCACAGTCCATCTTCCACAATCCAAACTCGATCGGAGCATCCCATGAGCACGCCTCAGGTTCCCGTTACCGTTCTCACCGGCTATCTCGGTGCCGGCAAGACCACCCTTCTCAATCGAATCCTCACCGAGCAGCACGGCAAGCGCTACGCCGTGATCGTCAACGAGTTCGGCGAGGTCGGGATCGACAACGACCTCATCGTCAACGCCGACGAGGAAGTATTCGAAATGAACAACGGGTGCATCTGCTGCACCGTTCGCGGCGATCTCGTCCGCATTCTCGACGGGCTTATGAAGCGCAAAGACAAGTTCGATGCGATCCTGGTCGAGACCACGGGCCTTGCCGATCCGGGTCCCGTCGCCCAGACCTTCTTCGTTGACGAGGACGTGCGCTCGCGCACCAAGCTCGACGCCATTGTCACGGTCGTCGACGCCAAGAATCTGACGGCCCGCCTCGAGGACAGTCATGAGGCCGAGGAGCAGATCGCATTCGCAGACGTCATCCTGCTCAACAAGACGGATCTTGTGTCCGCTGCCGAGCTAGCCGAGGTCGAGAATCGCATTCGTGGGATCAACCCGTATGCGAAGCTGCACAAGACGGAACGCAGCAAGATCGACCTGGAGCATGTGCTGGGACGCAGTGCCTTCGATCTGGATCGGATTCTCTCCCTCGAGCCGGATTTCCTCCACACGGGCCACCACCACCATCACAACGAGGATGTGACGTCGATCTCGCTGATCAGCGACAAGCCCCTCGATGCGGACAAGTTCTTCAAGTGGCTGCAGTACGTCACGCAATCTCAGGGCGTCGACATCCTACGTTTGAAAGGCATTCTCGATATGAAGGGCGAGGACCAGAGATTTGTCGTCCAGGGCGTCCACATGCTTCTGGAAGGCGATCGCCAGCGGCCGTGGAAGCCTGGTGAAAAGCGGCAGAGCCGTCTGGTGTTCATCGGTCGCAATCTCGATCGTGACTTGTTGGAATCGAGCTTCAAGGCGTGCGAGGCCTGATGCCGCGCATGCCCCAATCCCTGTCCGGTGCACCGCCCGCTGACGAGGCCGTCGGCGAATTGCTTGGTATCGAGGGCGAGCTTGGTGCGCCGGCGACCGCTGTGCTCGTCGTCGGCGAGCGGTTCGTGGTCACGACGGGCGACGGTCGTGTTGCATTCTCGGACGAAAGCTTCGAGACGGCAGAAGTTCTCCAGCCTCACAGCGGTGTCATTCTGTCGGCTGCGGCGACCGAAACCGCAGTGTTGATCGGAACGGACGACGGTCGCGCTCTACTCGTCGCCCCCGGTGGAGGTGTGACCGAACTCTGGCGCGACCCCCGAGGGCAATGGGTCGATCACGTGGCGACTGCACGCAATTCCAGCATGGCGTGGTCCAGCGGCAAGTCAGTTCATGTCCGCAGGAGTGGCCATGCGGCTTGCACGCTGGTGCATCCAAGCAGCATCGGCGGCCTCGCTTTCGCGCCCAAGTCCAACCGGCTCGCCGTCTCTCACTATGGCGGTGCCACGATCTGGGATCTTGCGATCGATCCTCCAGCCAGACGGATACTGGAATGGAAGGGCATGCACCTCGATCTGTCGTGGAGCCTCGATGAGCGCTTCATCGTGACCGCGATGCAGGAGGGCGCCATCCACGGCTGGCGGGTTTCCGATGCAGCAGACTTCCAGATGAGTGGGTACCCATCGAAGCCGCGCTCGTTATCCTGGTCCCGTCGCGGCGACTGGCTTGCAACATCCGGAGCGACCGAGATCCTGCTCTGGACATTCAAAGGCAAGAAGGGGCCCATGGGCACCTCGCCCCTGATCCTGTCGCGACGGCCGAGCCAAGTGACGCAAGTGGTGTTTCATTCGCTCAATTCGTACGTTGCGGCAGGCTATCGCGACGGCGCCATCCTGCTCGCTCGGCAGGATGACATGAAGGAGTTGCTCGTGCGGAGGGCGAAGGGCGGCGCCGTCACGGGGCTCGCCTGTTCGCGCGACGGTCGGCGGCTGGCTTATGGCACCGAGGACGGCTCGACTGGGCTCGTCGATTTCAGTCTGCTCGAGGAGCGCAAGGTCAGGGGACGGAAGCCATGACCACCTTCGTCAATCCGATCAAGCCGCGGGGTGGCGCTGGCTATGGAGAAGCGTTGTCTCGGATCAAAGCCTGGACGAGAGCCGCCATAACCGAGGGCGAACCAACAATATCCGTTACCGAGTTGGCCTGTGCCGAACCCGGCTGTCCGCCACGAGAGACGATCATTCTGGTGATGTGGACCGACGCAGCTGCCTGGAAACTTCGCATCCACAAAAGTATGGCGGATGTCTCGCATGATGATGTGCTCGACGCACTCCGCGCACCGGAGCCCGTGAAGCGGGCGGGCGGATAGGGATGGCACGGCCCTCATCGCCAATCGGTGAAACAATCACGGCGCACGGGCGATCGATCGGCTGGGCCGCCTTGGGCGCACTCGCAATCTGCCTCGTCACGGCAGCTTGGTGGCTCCAACCCAAGGTGATCATCGGTGATACGGGTTGGGCATCGGCATGGCAGTGGATGTTGGCCATGCAGCGGCGTTTGCTGACAGACATGCGATTGGCGATGACGGCGATCGGCGGCGGCCACACTTGGAACGGCAGTGTCGGTCTCGTGTCCGTCGCGTTTGCCTATGGCGTGGTTCACGCCGCTGGGCCTGGCCACGGCAAGGCTGTGATCACGTCATATGCGCTTGCCAACAACGAGACTGTTCGGCGCAGCATCGCCGTGTCGTTCATGGCCGCTCTGGTCCAGGCCTGCTCTGCCATTGCGATGGTGCTCGTCGGCACAATGATCTTCGGGCTTACGGCACGGAGCCTGGCCGGGCTCGAGGCGCGGCTCGAGGTGGTCAGCGGCGTCTTGATTGCCTGCCTCGGTCTCTACCTGCTCGTCTCGCGTGTGTGGCGCATTGTGAGGAGCCGTCGCGCCCTGCCAGCTTCAGCCTTGCCCTCGCCACACGGGCTCGATTGCTCCTGCGATCACACTCATTTCGTTCAGCCGGCGAACGTTGCTGGCGCATGGTCTTGGCGGTCGGCCTGGCTGCTGGCCGTGTCCGTCGGCATTCGGCCATGCACCGGGGCCTTGCTGTTACTCCTCTTCGCCCGCAGTCAGGGCCTTTTATGGGCTGGCCTGCTCGGAACGGTTGCGATGGCCGTGGGGACGGCTGCGACGGTCTCGGCACTGGCGACTGCGGCCGTCGGCTCACGTGCATGGGCGGTCCGCGCATCCCGCCCGGCGCCGAGGTGGAGTGGCGCTCTCGTCACGATAATCGTGGTCGTCGCCAGCTTCTTCCTTATCGCGATTGGTGCCGCCATGGCGTTAACCCCACCGGTAAGACGCCCTTTCTGATGGCTCAAGGTAAAATCAGAGCGAAATAGTATATCGCTGTTTTGGCCCTTATGCGTTGTGGGCTGAAGCCGGTTTGGCTTCAACCGAATCGCCAGGAGGGCAAGAATGAGCCGGTGCACTCACGCCAAACATGCCGATCACTCACACGTCCATGGCCCGGGTTGCGGCCATACCGCCGTGCGCCATGGCGACCACGTCGACTACCTTCACGATGGCCACCTGCATCACATGCACGAAGGTCATGTGGACGAGCATGTGATCGAGGTCAACGCGACGAACCCGGTCCGTTGTACGCCGGATCACGCTTGTGCCAGTCATGACAAAGGCCATGTCCATGGACCTGGATGCGGACACGAGGCCGTGCCGCACGGCGATCACGTCTGCTACCTCGTCAATGGCCACCTGCACTTCCCGCACGGCGACCATTGCGACGATCACGGGGTGCTGCAAGCGGCTTGACCTTGACGACTTTCTATTCGCAAGCGCCTCGGTTTCAGGAACCAGCCATCGCACCTGCGATCAGACGCGCGTTGTGGCGCATCATGTCGAGATAGGTGGCGGCTGGGCCACCTGCAGGCGAGAGCGCGTCCGAATAGAGCGTGCCGCCCAAAGCGACACCGGTTTCGCGACCGATCTGCTTGATCAGCCTCGGATCGGAGATGTTCTCGACGAATAGCGCCTTCACCTTCTCTTTGCGGATCTGGTCGATCAGGCGGGCTACGTCCTTGGCCGAGGCCTCGCTTTCTGTAGAGATACCTCTCGGTGACAGAAACCCGATGCCATAGGCGCGCGAGAAGTAGGCGAAGGCGTCGTGCGACGTGATCACCTTGCGTGCGGCTGGCGCGACGGCTGCCATCTGGGCCTTGATCTGGTTGTCGAGCTGCTCGAGTTCTTTCACATACACTGCAGCATTCGCGGCATATGTCGCGCAGCCCTGAATGTCGTGACGGCAGAGCGCGTCTTTGATGTTGCGGGCATAGATCGATGCGTTGACCAGGCTCTGCCAAGCGTGCGGATCGGCTTTGCCGCTATGGTCGTGCCCGTGCTTGTCGCGCTTGCCGCGGCGATCCGGGAGGCTAATCGTTTCGATCCCCTTCGTTGCCGTGATGACGGTACCCTTGTAGCCTGACGCTTCGATCAGCTTTTCCATCCAGCCTTCGAACTTGAGGCCGTTCTGAAAGACGAGCCGGGCCTTCGCGAGCTCGGCTGCATCCGCGGGCGTGGGCTGGTAGACGTGCGCGTCGCCTCCTGGCCCGACCAGCGTCTTGACCTCGACGCGATCGCCGCCGACACGCGAGACCATATCGCCGAGAATGGAGAATGTGGCGACGACCCGCAGACGCTCTTGCGCCTGTGCAGCAGTCACTATGGTGAGCGGCACCAATGCGATCGCCAGCAATAGTCTGAATCGCAATTTCATCATCCTCTGCGCCCCTCAGGCTGTGCGGTGTTTTTTCGGCAGGATCGACCAGACAACGCCACTCACCGGACCGATCATGATCGATGCGAGGTAGACAACGCCGGCAGAAAGCGTGATCGCCGGTCCGGACGCGACCGACATGTGATATGATACGAGCAGGCCTGCCAGGCTCGAGCCGATCGCAACGGCCAGGGCGACTGCGATCATGCCTTCGAGCGTACGCGCCCAGAATCGCGCCGCCGCAGCCGGAAGCATCATGATCCCAACCGCGAGCAAAGTGCCGAGCGCCTGGAATCCGGATACGAGATTGAGCACGGACAGGACGAGGAAGCCGAGATGCACGGCCGTCCCATGCCCGCCCACGACGCCGAGAAAACCGGGGTCTACACATTCCGCCACGAGAGGACGTAGGATCACGGCCAACGCGAACGACGTCACCGTGGCAGTTGCGGCCAGGTAGAGAATGGCTGCATCGTCGAGTGCGAGCACGGTGCCGAACAGCACGTGCATCAGGTCCACCGCTGATCCCTTGAGGCTGATGATGAGCACCCCGAGCGCAAGCGAGATCAGATAGAAGGCTGCGAGACTCGCGTCCTCGCGGATGACCGTATTGCGGGCAACGACACCGGCGAGAAGCGCAACTGCGAGCCCAGCGAGCACGCCGCCGACCGTCATCGGCAGCAGATTGAGGCCGAACAGAAGAAATCCTAACGCCGCCCCCGGCAGGATCGCGTGGGCCATGGCATCGCCGACGAGGCTCATCCGGCGCAGCATCAGGATCACGCCAATGGGCGCCGCACCGATCGACACGGCCGCCGATCCCGCGAGCGCACGACGCATGAAAGCGTAGTCGGCGAAAGGTGCGATCAGCAGGTCGTAAAGCATTACGCGACCGCCCCCTGCTTGCACCATGGCGCAGCCTCGATCCAGTGCTCCGCCATGGCCCGCGCCTTGAGGAGATTGGCCGCAGTCACTACCTCGCGCGTCTCACCCCAGGCGACGGGCTCGCGCGCGAGCATCAGCGCTTGCGGAAATCGCTCCTTCACCAGCTCGATATCGTGGAGGACGGCGACGATTGTACGCGCCTCGCCATGCCAGCGCTCGATCAAGGCCATGAGGTCGGCGCTCGTCTTCGCGTCGATCGCCGTGAATGGCTCGTCGAGCAGTATCAGCCGGCTGTTCTGCAGCAGAACGCGCGCGAAGAGGGTTCGCTGCAATTGACCGCCGGAGAGCGTGTCGATGGGCCGTCTCTCAAGACCCTCGAGCCCGACGGCCGACAGCGCCTCGGCCACACGGCTACGCTGCTTCGCCGTCAATCCACGCAACGAGCCGATTTCGGACCACAGGCCGAGTGCGACGAGATCGAAGACGGAAATTGGGAACGTCCGATCGATCGCCGCCTGTTGCGGCAGGTACGCAATGGCTGCTCGGGCGCTGTCGACGATCTCGATCCGGCCTTCCAACGGCGCGAGTTGCCCAACGATGCCCTTGATCAGCGTCGACTTCCCACTGCCGTTTGGTCCGACGACAGCGGTGAGACTGCCGGGCGTGATCTCGCCATCGAGATGGTGGACCGCGGGGTGAGTGTCATAGCCGAGCGTCACGTTGCGGAAGCGAATGCTGGGGCTCGAAGCACTATCGGATCTCATGAGTAGATTGCCCAAAGCGCCAGCATCCAGCACAGCACCGACGCCGCCAGAGCAAGCCCAAGTCGCGTCACGAGGGGCGAATACATCATGATCGAGCGACCTCGCTCGCAACGCGGGGCCGCTCGTCCGGCGCCGCTGAAAGCGATCGGAAGAAGCAGCTCTGGGCTCCGGTATGGCAAGCAGGTCCCTGCTGCTCTACGAGCAGGAGAAGGGCGTCGCCGTCGCAATCGATCCGACATTCGATGAGGCGCTGCCGGTGGCCCGACGTCTCGCCTTTTCGCCAGAGCGCTTGACGCGAGCGCGACCAGTAGCAGACCTGCCCAGTTGCAAGCGTCTCCGCGAGCGACGCCGCATTCATCCACGCCATCATCAAGACCTCACCGGTGTCGTGCTGCTGGGCGATCACGGGCACGAGGCCTTTTGCGTTGAATCTCACTGCGTCGGCCGGAGCTGATCGATGCATCGGGTGCTCCCAGTTCTTGTCGTTCGCCGTCGAGGATCCGCAGTCGTGGCACCGGCCGCGCAACTCGATCGTCGTCTTCTGGATCGAAAAGTCCTGCTCCTCAGCCCAGGCGCCGAGCAGGGCTGCGACGGCATCATGGTGGAACTCCGAGACTGTCCCGCAGTCGCTGCAGATGGCGAAAGCGGCGGTGCCGTTGTGACCGCCATGTGAGCAGCATACGAAGGCGTTGAGCGACTCGACCCGATGCGTGACGCCCATCTCGGTCAGCCGCTTGAGCGCCCGGTAGACCGTCGGTGGCGAGGATATGCCTTCATCGTGCAGCAACTCGATTAGATCGTAGGCGCTTAGTGGCCGGGACGCGCGGCGTAGCGCTTCCACGATCAGCGCCTCCTTGGGGCTGAGCCCATCCTGCGATTTGGAACCTCGCGCCATGCACCTGACCTGCTGATCCTGCCCGATCATCTTGACGTATGTTATAACATAACATTACATCAGGTCACGATCAATGTGTGGAGGAGCCGACTATGGATGCAGAGCTGCGGGCCCATCTCAACTCAGCCGAGGGCGCATCAGACACGCGACTCCCCGTGACGGTTCTCTCGGGCTTTCTCGGCGCCGGCAAGACAACCTTGCTCAACCATGTCCTGAACAACCGCGAGGGCCGCAAAGTCGCGGTCATCGTCAACGACATGAGCGAAGTGAACATCGACGCTGACCTCGTCCGCGATGGCGGCGCCAACCTTTCGCGCACGGACGAGACACTCGTCGAGATGTCGAACGGCTGCATCTGCTGCACGCTGCGCGACGACCTCTTGAAGGAGGTGCGAAGACTCGCGTCTGAAGGCCGCTTCGACTACCTGCTGATCGAATCGACAGGCATCTCTGAGCCGCTGCCAGTAGCCTCGACCTTCGATTTCCGCGACGAGGACGGTAACAGCCTTGCCGATGTCGCGCGCCTCGACACGATGGTGACGGTGGTCGACGCTGCGAACCTGCTGAAGGACTACGCTTCGACGGATTTCCTTACGGACCGAGGGCAATCGCTCGGCGACGATGACCATCGTCCCATCGTCAACCTGCTAGTGGAGCAGATCGAGTTCGCCGACGTCATCGTGCTCAACAAATTGGATATTGCGAAGCCCCATGAGATCGAGGCAGCTCGGACCATCATCCGGTCGCTGAATGCCGAGGCGAAAATCGTCGAGACCACCGAGGGGCGCGCTCCACTCGCCTCCATCCTCGCGACCGGGCTCTTCGATTTCGAGAAGGCGCAGCAACATCCGCTGTGGTTCAAGGAACTCAACGGCTTCAAGGATCACACGCCCGAAACCGAAGAATACGGCATCCGCAGCTTCGTCTATCGGGCGGCCGCGCCGTTCGAGCCGTCGAAGCTGCACGCCTTCTTCAATAAGACGTGGCCCAATGTCGTCCGAGCCAAGGGCTTCTTCTGGACCGCAACGCGCCCGCAGTGGTGTGGCGAGATGAGCATGGCGGGCGCTCTCGTCCGTCATGGCGCCGCCGGCTACTGGTGGTCGGCGGTTCCGAAGCAGCACTGGCCGACGGACCCCGAGCACTTGGCGATGATCGAGAAGCGGACACGTGGGCCCTTCGGTGATCGCAAACAGGAGCTAGTTTTCATCGGCACGAAGGAGATGGACGAGGCGGCAATCTGCGCCGAACTCGACGGCATGCTTGTAAAGCTGCCACCCGATGGCAAGGTCGACACCAAGCAGTGGGCGAAACTGCCAGACCCGTTTCCGGAGTGGCGACGCGGAGAGGAATGAGCGGGCGCGAATAGAAGCGCATTCTCGCCGGGTGTGGCAGCTTTCGGCGCAAAGCTGTCACCGGCACTTCGAGCAAATCATCATGGCTGGTTGGCCGGGTGCGTGTCGTACCGGTGCGAGCAATCAAAGCCTGACCCTATTTAGACGCAAGGCGTTGCCGATGACGCTGACCGACGACAATGCCATGGCTGCGGCTGCGATGATGGGCGACAACAGGATCCCGAAAAACGGGTAAAGCACGCCGGCCGCCACCGGCACGCCCGCCGCATTGTAGACGAAGGCGAAGAACAGGTTCTGCCTGATGTTGGCCATTGTAGCGGCCGATAGGTGCCGTGCCCGCACGATTCCCCTCAGATCACCTTTGAGGAGCGTCACGCCGGCACTTTCCATAGCCACGTCCGTACCAGTGCCCATGGCGATGCCGACATCGGCCGCGGCCAACGCCGGGGCATCGTTGACCCCGTCTCCAGCCATGGCCACAACGCGGCCTTGCGACCGGAAGCGCTCAACGATCTTGCTCTTGTCTTCCGGCAGGACCTCAGCCTCGACCTGGTCGATGCCGAGCTTGGCGGCTACGGCCTCGGCCGTAGTCCGGTTATCGCCAGTCAACATGACGACGTGAATGCCCGCATTCTTCAGCGCCGAGATCGCTTCCGGCGTGCTCGCCTTGATCGGATCGGCAATGGCGATGATCCCGGCAGCTTGGCCATCAACAGCCACGAAGATTGCGGTCGCACCCTCTCTTCGCAACTCGTCGGCAGCCGAACTCAACGCAGCGGTATCAATTCCGCTTTCCGTCATGATGCGGTGATTGCCGATGACCAAGGAACGGCTCTCGACTGTACCGACCACGCCTTTGCCGACCGGTGAATCAAAATCAGTCGGCTGCGCCAGCGGCAGGGATCGTTCCAGGGCGGCTCGGACAATCGCAGCAGCAAGCGGATGCTCACTCGAGCGCTCCAGACTCGCCGTCAACCGCAACAACTCGTTTTCGGCGATGACGTCGGTCGTCTTGATCGCGACCACGCTCGGACGGCCTTCGGTGAGCGTGCCGGTCTTATCCACGACGAGCGTATCGACTCGTTCCATCCGCTCGAGTGCCTCGGCGTTCTTGATCAGCACGCCGGATTGTGCACCACGACCGACGCCCACCATGATCGACATCGGCGTGGCGAGCCCGAGCGCGCAGGGGCAGGCGATGATGAGCACCGAGACAGCGGCGATGAGGCCGAACGTGAACCGGGGCTCGGGTCCCCAGATCGACCAAGCCGCGAAGGCCAAAATGGCGGCGGCAATTACCGCTGGCACGAACCAGCCGGATACTTGATCGGCGAGTCGCTGAATCGGCGCTCGGCTGCGCTGAGCCTGAGCCACCATCTGTACGATCTGTGCGAGGACGGTATCGCGGCCGACCTTGTCGGCGTGCATGACGAAACCGCCCGACTGATTCATTGTGCCGCCGATAACCTTCTCACCAACGGTCTTGGTCACTGGCATGCTCTCACCTGTGACCATCGATTCATCCAGCGCACTTCGGCCGTCCAGGATCTCGCCATCGACAGGGACACGTTCGCCAGGTCGCACCCGCAGTCGGTCGCCGACCATGACCTGATCGAGGCTCACATCCTCGTCCGAGCCGTCATGCTGAATGCGCCGCGCCCTTTTGGGGGACAAGTCGAGTAGCGCCTTGATGGCGCCACTCGTCTGCTCGCGGGCTCTCAACTCCAACACCTGACCGAGCAAGACGAGCACGGTGATTACCGCCGCCGCCTCAAAGTAGATCGCGACCGAGCCGTCAGGAGCCCGCATGGAGGCCGGGAAGATCCCGGGCCAGAGAGTGCCGACGACGCTGTAGATCCACGCGACGCCCGTTCCCATAGCGATCAGCGTGAACATGTTGAGATTCATGGATTTAAGTGATGCCCAGCCGCGCTCAAAGAACGGCCAGCCAGCCCAGAGCACGACGGGGGTCGCCAACAGGAGCTGGATCCAGTTGGAAGTCTGTTGCCCCAGCCACTGGTGAAGACCGGTCAGATGCCCGCCCATCTCGAGTACGAACACCGGCAGAGCCAGGGCAAGGCCGACCCAGAACCGGCGCGTCATGTCGGCAAGCTCAGGATTGGGCGCGCTGTCGGCAGAGACCATCTCCGGCTCGAGAGCCATTCCGCAGATCGGGCACGACCCAGGTCCCTCTTGCCGGATCTGAGGATGCATCGGGCACGTGTAGATCGCGCCTGCTGGGACAGGAGCCGCCGGCTTGGTCTCCGGTTTGAGATACTTGTCCGGCTCGGCGATGAACCTCTCGCGGCATCGCGCGGAGCAGAAGTAGTAGGGGTGCCCCTCGTGCGTATGCCGGTGTTTTGCGGTGTGCGGATCCACAGTCATGCCGCAGGCTGGATCTTTGGCGCCATGTCCGGTGGGCGCAAGTGCGTCACGGTTTTGGCTATGAGAGTGTCCGTGAACATGTGGCTGAGACATGGCAGACCTCCGGGTCACATCTAACGTAAAGCATACCCGCCAGGGGTACCCTAAGCTTGACGCATATACCCTGGTAGGGTATGAAGTCAAGCATGCACGCTCCAACAAAATCCTCTCGTTTGAAACGCCTCAGTCGCATTGAGGGTCAGGTGCGCGGTCTCGGTCGCATGATCGAGGAGGACCGGTACTGCATCGATATCATCACCCAGATCGCCGCTGCTCGCGCTGCGCTGGCGCGTGTCGAAGAGGAAATCCTCGAAGATCATATCGCTCACTGCGTGGATCAGGCGATCGCAAGCGGTGACCCCGATCAGCAGCGTCAAAAGATTGCGGAGCTGATGGAGCTTTTGCAGAGGGCGCGTCGTTGATGCGGTTCAAGGAGGGCTGCGCTATGACAATAAAACCAGTCGTGCTCAAAACGTCAGTCCAAGTGAGCCGCAGGGTCGTTCTCGGGCAGATTGCTCTTAGTAGTTTCATGCTGTTCGGAGGCCATGCGTGGGCAACGCCGCTACCGACGATAAAAGTCTGGAAAGATCCCAACTGCGGTTGCTGCAGCGACTGGGTTGAGCACCTCGGCCGCAACGGCTTCACGTCGACCGTTGTTGAGACGGCCGACATGCAGACGATCAAGGCGCAGCGCAATGTTCCGGCTGAATTGGCCTCGTGTCACACGGCGGAGATAGCCGGCTACACGATAGAGGGCCACGTCCCGGCAGAGGCAATCCTCCGCCTTCTCGCCGAAAAGCCTACGGCGACAGGACTTGCGGTCCCCGGCATGCCGATCGGCTCTCCCGGCATGGAGGGGGGTGCGCCAGAGTTTTACGAGGTAATCCTTTTTGCCGATGGGAATCGCACAGTGTTCGCCCGCTTCTTGGGCGAAAAGCCGGTCTAGGCGGCTTCTAGCCTGGCCTCTGATCTCCATGGAGATGCGTCATGATGCATGATGGACCGTATTGGGGAATGGGGTGGATGCACCTCTTAGGTGTCCTCATCCTCGCGCTCGTGATTGCGGCGCTCGTCAAGTACGTGTTCTTTCGTTAGCTGCCCTCGACTGCATCGGCTCAGCGGTCGTCATCTCATCTGCACGTAGGACGTCGTCTCGCCTTACTCCGATGAAGGCACGCGCATTCGTCGACGTATTGTGCTCCAACGTGTCTCGCTCAAAATACCGCTCAGTAATCGGGAGCAAGGCCGTGGAAACGTCGTCATCGAAGAAGCGACCAAGAATCAGTCGCGCCACTTTTTGGCGCAACTTCCCCATGCGTGTTGTTGCCGGCAGCATATGCGTCTCGATCATCAGCAATTTGCCGCCGTGACAGGTATTTTCCCATATCTCTCTTACAGCTTTCTCAAACAAATCTTCCGGCAGAACGCATAGCGAGTACGAAGCTATTGTCGCATGTACCTTTTGTGGAAGGTTCAGATCGACGCCTTCGCGGACGATGAAATGATAATCTAGTCGTGAGTTGGGGTGCGATCTTGCCAGCGCATACTGGGCCATCGTCGGTGAGCGATCGACAGCATAGATGCGCCCCTCCGAGAGAAAATGTCGAATGTGGCGCAGGCTGATGCCCGTACCGCAACCCCAATCGAGGACGCGATCACCGGGCTTTAATCGCAGCTTTCCGATTGCACGTCTCATGAACGGCTCCTCGCCGCCGAACGTCAAAAGGTAGACGATGGCATCGTAGACGCGCCCATTGAGTGAGTAGAGACTCATTTGCAAATCCTGACCTCTCATCACCGACCCGGGCAGCCGGGACGATGATTGCTTTATTTGACAGCCGACGTCCGTGGTCGCTGGCTTCGGCCAACCTCCTACTCCCCGACGTCGTCGGATCGTTGAGATCGTGATGCCCAATTCCCTGAGCAAGCGCCGACGAGGCAAGGCGACAGCGAGTGGCCGCTGCCTCGATATTGTCCTCACGTGAGTCAGAGCCTCGCCGATACCGCCGCACTGAGGCCGGCAAGTCCAGTCTGCATCTAACCGGTCAGCGTTTCTGCACGATGTCGCAATCGTTTCACTTTGTAACGGCTAGACCCATGATAATCACGTGCCGAGGCTCCCTTGCATCGTAGGACATACCCTGGCTCGCAGCCATCATTGTGGCGTTCCTCCCAGATCGCGAGATGCTGGCTCGCGGCACTCCGATCTCGGCGTCCAACTGGTCACGTGACTGTCGTCGGCTATGAAGCTCTTCGCCTCAGACAGTCATCACTTCCGCATTCACTCGCGGGCCGTCAACGCCCCGGATACCAGCCGGCCTCCGCGGCGAAGCGCTCGTAGAAATCCTCGTCGTAGGCATGATCCGGGTCGGCTCGGACCATGCCGTCGATGAGGTGGGCGTCACGTCCGACCAGGATGCGCAAGCGATCGGCCTTCACGCCGTCGAGGATGATCGCGGCTGCCTCTGCCGCGCTCGTCGGTGCATCGGCCATGAACCGGCGCGCGCGCTCGGCGAGCAGGGAGGCGATGTGATCGTCCGACAGTGTCGACGTATCCTGGCCCATCGACTGTAACCGGGCGCGCGTCATGGCGATTTGCTTCTCGTCAGGCGAGTCAGCATCGGAGCCGGCCTGCACTTTGAGCGAATTGACGCGAATGTCTGTGCCGATATGACCGGGCATTACCACGGACACCTTGATATGCGGCGCATTAACGCGGAAATCCGCAATCAACGCCTCCGTGAAGCCTTTGACCGCGAATTTCGCTGCCGAATAGGACGTGTGTGGGACATCGGGGCCGATCGAAGCCCAGAAACCATTGATGCTGCTCGTGTTGACGACATGGGCCTCATCGGCCGCGCGCAGCAGGGGAAGGAAGATGCGGGTGCAGAGATAGACGCCACCCCAGCATATGTTGAAGGTGCGCTCCCATTCCTCGCGCGAATTGGCAACGAGGCTTCCGCCGCCACTGATGCCCGCGTTGTTGAAGAGCAGGTGGATGCGGTCGGTCTCGTGCTGCGTCTTCAACTCTTCGCAGAAGCGTTTCACGTCGGATTCATTCGAGACATCGGCAACGTGCGAAGTGATGCGAACGCCCTGCGGCTTGCGTATTTCGGCGCATAACCGCTCGGTCTCGGCGAGGCCACGGATGGAGACGTCGCACATGGCGACATTGCAACCTTCGGCGATCAACCCGAGCACAAGCTCGCGGCCCATACCCGAGCCGCCACCGGTGACGACAGCGGTTCTGCCGGAAAGCTCTTTCATGGGTCGGTCTCCGTCGGATCTGTTGGTGTGAGGCGCCAAACCGCAATCATTGCGTGGTGGCGCAGGCCTGGCAATTCCGGTCGGTCGGTAATACGCCGCAACGAGCGCTCACCGTGAGTGAGAGCCCGTTCATGATGGACCGAACGAGGCATGGGGTTGGCCGGAGCCCCCTTCTTCGGTCTTGCAAACCCCTATCGGAAGCGACTAGATCTAGACGTACGCGGGCGTAGTTCAGTGGTAGAACGTCAGCTTCCCAAGCTGAATGTCGTCGGTTCAATCCCGATCGCCCGCTCCAACCCAACAAGCAATCGAGCAACTTGTCGACCGCCAGGGCGCGCGGTCGAGGCGACGCTCGTTACGAGCCCGATGGCTCGCGATAGACCAATATTTGCTGCGGTGCATGGCCGGTCGATTTGCTAAAGTCGGAGCGCGCGTTTCCTCGCCGCCTGGAGCACACCGATGACCGACGCCACCGCGATCGTCTCACTATCCGCCGTCGATCTGGCTCGACGCATCCGGTCCAAGGAGCTTTCGCCGGTCGAGGTGCTGGAAGCCTTCATCGCGCGTATCGAGAAGCTGAACCCTGCCATCAATGCGGTGACTGCCAAGTGCTACGAGCGGGCGCGCCGTGAAGCCAAAGTCGCCGAGGCGGCCGTCCGGCCGAATGCCGAGCTCGGGCCACTCCATGGCCTACCCTTCGCGGTCAAGGATCTGGAGCACACGGAGGGCGTGCTCACCACCTTCGGCTCGCCATTGTTCAAGGATTTCGTACCGGAAGCCGACGGCGTGATGGTCGGGCGTCTCAGGCGCGCGGGCGCTATCATGGTCGGCAAGACCAATACCCCGGAGTTCGGTGCGGGCGCCAATACGCGAAATCCGGTGTGGGGCGCGACGGGCAATCCGTTCGATCCCATGCTAACGTGCGGTGGCTCGTCGGGCGGCTCGGCGGCAGCGCTGGCGGCGGATCTGCTGCCGATCTGCACAGGTTCCGACACTGGCGGTTCGCTCAGAATTCCTGCCTCCTTCTGCGGGGTCGTCGGCTTTCGTCCGTCGCCGGGAATGGTCCCGGCCGAGCGGCGCCAGCTCGGCTGGACGCCGATCTCGGTGCTCGGGCCCATGGGGCGGACGGTCGAGGACGCTTGCCTCATGTTTGCAAGTCAGGTCGGCGCCGACGCCAGCGATCCGCTTTCGTTTCCGATCGATGGCACGCCGTTCCGCCAGCCTGATCCAGTCGACCTCGGCCAATTGCGTGTCGGCTGGAGCGAGGATCTGGGAACCGGCATCGTCGATCCGGCCATTCGCGCGGCCTTCCATCGCAAGATCGGCGGGATGAAGCATCTGTTCCGCAGCTGCGCGCCGATCGATCTCGATTTCAGCGGTGCCGAGCGGTGTTTCGATGTGATCCGCGCCATCAGCTTCGTCGCCCGCTATCGCGACGACTATGAGCGAAACCGCGATTTGCTCGGGCCGAATGTGCGGGCGAACTACGAGCTTGGCGCCGGCATGTCACTCGCCGATGTCGCTTGGGCCCATGCTGAGCAGACTCAGATCTTTCGTCGCTTCCAGAAGGCCTTCCAGGACGTTGATGTGGTGCTGACGCCGTCCGTCACGGTCTCGCCGTTCCCGTGGGAGCGGCTCTACATCGACGAGATCGCGGGCACGAAGCTCAACACTTACTACCACTGGCTCGCGATGAGCTGGTTCATCACGCTGACGACCAACCCGGCCATGTCGCTTCCCTGTGGTACCGACGACAAGGGCTTGCCGTTCGGGCTGCAGATCGTCGGTCCGTTCCGGGGCGATCGGAGCGTGCTCGCCGTGGGCGCCGCCTTGGAGCGAGCGTTCTCCGGCCATGCCGATCTGGCGCGGCCTCTGCCGGACGTGACGCGGCTCGAAAAGCCGGTGCCGGCTTTAAAGTCGATCGTCACGCATCCGCCGACAGCCGCCTGACCGAGTGCGCTTCACTTGGTGGCGGAGAGGGGGGCTCCGTCGCCGCCAACCGGCCTCAGGTGGCAGGCGACGTGGTGTCCCGGGGCGACCTCGACGAGCGGCGGGTCGATCTGGCGGCAAGCTGGCATCACGTAGGGGCAGCGCGTGTGGAAGCGGCATCCTGACGGAGGATTGACCGGGCTCGGCACGTCACCTTCGAGGATGATGCGCTTGCGCGTGATGCCGGGTTCCGGAATGGGCGCCGCGGCCAGCAGCGCCTCAGTGTAGGGATGCAGCGGCTGTGCGAACAGATCGGCGTTGTCGGCGAGTTCGACGATGCGGCCGAGATACATCACTGCCACACGGTGGCCGATGTGCTCGACGACAGCGAGATCGTGCGAGACGAACAAATAGGCGAGCTGCAACTCGTCCTGCAGATCGATCAGCAGGTTCAACACCTGCGCCTGAACTGAGACGTCGAGTGCCGACAGTGGCTCGTCCGCCAGGATCAGGCTGGGATTTACGGCAAGCGCCCGCGCGATGCCGAGCCGCTGGCGCTGGCCGCCGGAGAACTCGTGGGGGAATTTCGCCATGGCGTCCGCACGGAGCCCGACGCGCTCGAACAATTGCGCTACGCGTTGCTCGAGTTCGCTGCCGGAGGCGAGACCGAAGTTGGTCAGCGGTTCGCTGACGATGGCGCCTGCCGACATGCGCGGATTGAGCGACGAATATGGGTCCTGGAAGATCATCTGCATCTGACGGCGCTGGGCGCGGAGCGTATCCTGGTCGAGATGCGACACGTCGATGCCGTTAACGACAATGTTGCCGGAGGTGGGTTCCTCCAGTCGCGCGATGCAGCGGGCGACGGTCGACTTGCCACAGCCCGACTCGCCGACGAGGCACAGCGCTTCCCCCCGCCGCACCTCGAACGAGACGCCGTCCACCGCCTGCACATGCGCAACAACGCGCGACAGCAGCCCCTTGTGGACCGGGAAGTGCTTTTTGAGCTCCCGCACCGTCAGCACGGTCTCGGCGGTAGCGAACTGCGAGCCTGAGGGAGTCATGCTATCCTTCGCGACGGCGCTCATGCGTGATCGTCTCCCGCGCGCGTGACCCAGCACGCCGCCTGGTGGTTTGGGCCTCGCGGCTCGAGCGGTGGGCGGGCCAGCGTGCAGTGCTCTTGCGCGAGACTGCAGCGGGGAGCGAAGGCGCAACCCGGGATCTCTTCCCTCAAGGACGGAACGATACCGACGATCTCCTGCAGGCGGCTGCGAATGGCCTTCGGCGCTCCGCGCATGCTGCGTCGTGGAATCGAGCCGATCAGTCCGCGCGTATAGGGATGTTGCGGGTTGCGAAGCAGCTCGTCGACCGACGCCTCCTCGGCCACGCGGCCGGCGTACATGACGATGACCCGCTCGGCGACCTCGGCGACGACGCCAAGGTCGTGGGTGATGAGGACGATCGCCGTGCCGAGGCGCTCCTTCAGCTCCAGCATGAGATTGAGGATCTGCGCCTGGATCGTCACGTCGAGCGCCGTCGTCGGCTCGTCGGCGATCAGCACCTGCGGGTTGCAGGCAAGTGCTATGGCGATCATCACCCGCTGGCGCATGCCGCCCGAGAGCTGGTGCGGATACTCGGTGGCGCGGCGCTTGGGATCTGCAATCCGTACCAGCGACAGCATCTCGACGGCCCGGTCCCACGCGGCCTTGCGACCGAGCTTCTGATGGATCTCCACGGTTTCGGCGATTTGCTGGCCAACCATGTAGACCGGATTGAGCGAGGTCATCGGCTCCTGGAAGATCATCGAGATGCTGTTGCCGCGGATGCGGCGCATCTCGGACTCACCGAGGGTGGTGAGTTCGCGCCCTTCGAACCTGATCGAGCCGCCGACCACGCGTCCCGCATCGCGTGGGATGAGGCCGAGGATCGAGAGCGCCGTCACGCTCTTGCCGCACCCGGACTCTCCGACGATGCAGAGCGTCTCGCCGCGCGCCAGATCGAAAGAGATGCCATCGACCGCGCGCACCACGCCCTCGCGCGTGAAGAACTGCGTCTGGAGATTGTTGACCGAAAGGATGGGTGACCTGTCTGAAGTCGCGATCGATGTGGCGGTGCGCTGCACGTCTGCTGTGGTCGGCATTGGGCCCTCACATGCGCCGAGCGATGCGCGGGTCGAGCATGTCGCGCAGACCGTCGCCCACCAGATTGATCGCCAGGACGGTGATCGCGAGAAGGATGCCGGGGAAGAAGATGATCCACGGCGCAATCTGGAAGTAGGTGCGCCCCAGAGAGATGACGTTACCCCAGCTCGGGATCTCGGGCGGGGTGCCGGCGCCGAGGAAGGAGAGGCCCGCTTCGGTGAGAATGGCCGATGCGCAGACGTAGGTCGCCTGCACGATCAGCGGCGCCACCGTGTTGGGAAGGATGTGGCGCACCATGATGGTGAGATTGCGCGTACCGCTGGCGACTGCCGCGTCGATGTAGGGCCGCGCCCGCACAGACAGCACGACACTTCTGACGAGCCTGACGACTCGCGGGATCTCGGGGATCGTAATCGCGATGACGACGATCAGAAGGCTCGCCTTCATGAGCGTAATGAGTGCGATGGCGAGCAGGATGGCCGGGATCGCCATCATGCCGTCCATGACGCGCATGACGATGGCATCGACGCGCTTGTAGTAGCCGCACAGGACACCGAGCACGAGCCCCGAGATGGTTGCGAGGACGGCCACGCTCAGGCCGACGATGAGCGAGATGCGCGTGCCGTAGACGACGCGACTGTAGACGTCGCGTCCGAACTGGTCGGTGCCGAACCAGAACGCATCGGAGGGCCGCTTCAACCGATTGGTCGGCTCGAACTGCAATGGATCGCCGGCGAGCAGGGGGGCCGCGAACGCAACGACGACCAGCAGCATGAGGATGACGCCGCCTGCGACGATGGTCTTATGCCGCGCTGCCCAGTTGCGGAAAAGGCTCGCCCGGTTGAGCGGTTTCGAGACCGGCAGACTGTCGGTGGTCGTGACCATCGTTGCGACCCTACTGCCTGATCCGCGGATCGAAGAACGTGTAGCTGATGTCGATCAGAAGGTTCACCAGCACCTTGACGCCTGCAAAAAGGATGATGAGGCCTTGAATGATCGGGTAGTCGCGCTTGAGGATAGCGTCGACGGTCAGGCGTCCGAGGCCCGGTATGTTGAACACCGTCTCCGTTATCACGACGCCGGAGATGAGTGCCGCAAAGCCGATGCCGATGACCGTCACGATGGGCACCGCGGCATTCTTGAGCGCGTGACGCAGCAGGACGCCCGATGTGGCCACGCCCTTGGCGCGGGCGGTGCGAATGTAGTCCTCGGATAACACCTCGAGCATGCTCGCCCGCGTAATGCGAGCAATCAGCGCCATGTAGGTCATACCGAGCGCGATCGCTGGCAAGGCGATCGAGCGTAGCGTTCCACCGATGCCTTCGGAGAGCGGACGATATCCCTGCACGGGGAGCCAGCGCAGCTGAATGGCGAAGACGTAGATGAGCAGATAGCCAATCAGGAACACCGGCACGGCGAAGCCGAGCACGGAAAAGCCCATGACCATCCGGTCGACCGTCGAGCGGGCCTTCCAGGCTGCGATGACGCCCAGCGGGATGGCGAGGACGACGGCGACGACGAGCGTCGAGACGGCGAGCACCAAGGATGGCTCTAGCCGCTGGCGGACGAGCGTCAGCACGGGCAAGTTCGAGAAGATCGATGTCCCTAGATCGCCATGCAAAAGGTTCCAGACGTAGAGGCCGAACTGTTCCCAGATCGGCCCGTCGAGACCGAGCTTGCGCCTGACACCCTCGATCTCGGCGGGTGATGCGTCGTCGCCCGCGATCACTGCCGCCGGGTCTCCCGGCGTGAGATGCAGCAAAAAGAATACGAACAGCGCGACGACGGCCATCACGGGGATCGTGGCGATCAGCCGGCGCAGGATATAGGCGGCCATGGTGTGCCTTGTGCCTCCGGTTGAGGCGAACGGTGGGCCGACGAGCCGCCCCCGCCAGAGGGCGAGAGCGGATCCTTATGCCGGCCCGGTGCGATCGATCACTTCTTCTCTATGTTCCACATGGGCGGCACCGATGGCACGGGTAGGACGCCGCTGATCCTGTCCGAGCGGTAGGCGACCGGGTTTACCCACTGAGCGAACGAGATGTAGGGGATCTGATCGTAAGCGCGCTTCGACAACTCCACAGCGACCTTCTTGCGCGTGTCGAAATCGGGGGCGAACGCCCATTCCTTGCGCAGATCCTCGAACTTCTGGTCGCAGGGCCAGCCGAACCAGGCCTTGTCACAGCCCATTCCGATGGACGTGTGGGTGATCGGGCTCGCGGAAGTGAGTACCGTCGTTCCGGTGATGAAGATGTTCCAGCCGCCTTGAGCCGGCGGTTCCTTCTTCGCACGCTTGGAGACGACCGAGCCCCAATCCATGGCCTGCACGTCGAGCTTGAGGAAGCTCGCCCTGCGCAGTTGCTGGATCATCACGAGGTTTGCCGGGTTGATGTACTGGTGGTCGGTGGCGTGCAGGATGGTGATCGGCTCGCCGGTGTAGCCGGCTTCCTTGAACAGGGCCTCGGCCTTCTTGAGGTCTTTCGGCGCCTTGTAGATCTCCGCTCCGGCATCCGTTTCCATGTCGACGCCGCAGCCGAAGAACGAATAGCAGAGCTTCTGCAGTTTCTTGTCGGCAGCAATCGTGTTGAGGAAGTCAGCAGGGTTGATGATGTGCATCATCGCCTGCCGCGCCTTCACGTTGTTGAACGGCGGATGCAGGTGGTTGAGCTGCAGAATGCCCATCGTGCCGGCTGCCGGATGGACCTCGAGTTTCACGCCGGGCGTCGCCTCGAGAATGGGCAGGAAGTCGGGCTGCGGGTTCTCGAGGTAGTCGATTTCACCTGCCACCAGGGCGGACTGAGCCGTCTGCGGGTCCGAGAGCCAGATGAACTCGACGCGGTCGACTTTCACGACCTTGCCGCCGGCATGGCCGGAAGGCGGCTCCTTGCGAGGGGCATAATCCTTGAACTTCTCGTAGACCGTCTTCGAGCCGGGGACCCACTCGTCGCGCTTGAATGTGAACGGCCCCGAGCCGACTACCTCTTCGATCTGCTTGAAAGGATCGACCAGCGCCTCCTTCTCACGCATCACGAAGGGGATGCTCGTGCCTGTCTTGGCGAGCGTGTCGATCAGCAAGCCATAAGGCTCGGTGAGCGACCAGACGAAGGTCTTGTCGTCCTTCGCCTCAAGCGATGCCGTATAGCCGAACAACTGCTTGCCGGCGCCGTCGCGCTTGCCCCAGCGATTCATCGACGCGACGACGTCCTTCGACGTGACCGGCGTGCCGTCGTGGAACTTGAGACCATCCCGCAGGGTGAATGTGTAGACCTTGCGGTCGTCGCTGACGGACCATTTGTCGACCATCTGCGGCTGGGGCTTCAGATCGGCGTCGCTGGAGAACAGCGTGTCGTAAACCATCAAGCCGTGGATGCCGGCGATGGTCTGCGTGGTCCAGAAGGGATCGAGCGTGCGCACGTCCGCGTGCATGGTGGCTTTAAGCGTTTTCGGGCTTTGGGCGACCGCTGGCGCGGCGGACAGCGCCGCAAGAGCCAATGCTGCGACGGTGGCGCCGAAATGTCTTCGTGTTCCGTGGGCCATGGTTCGTAATCTCTCCCTTTTTTTGTTCAGAGCGGATTTCAGATGATGAGCCGGGGCTGTGTCTCGGCGTCGAGCGGCCATATCGGGCGATCCACCTTGGTGTAGGGGATCTTGCGATAGTCCCGGCTGAGCGGGGCATCGCTGTCGACATAGAGCACGCGCTTTGCGATCGGGCCGAAGGCGGCCATGAAATGGTTGGTCGACTTGACGACCAGGATGCTCTTGGCGAGGGGGTCGATGCCGAGGTTCGAGAACAGCTCGAGACCGAGCGCCTGCGTCCGCTTCGTGATCAGAACGATCTCGATGCCGTCGACGCGGATGGCCGCGCAATCGCCGAGCGGAACCTTGGTCGGGCCGAAGCTCTGCCACGCGTCACGCGCCAGCGCGATAACCTCCACGGTGGCGTCGATCGGAACGCCGGACTGCGGTCCCGTCTTGCCGCCGAAGCGCAGCGGGAATCTGGCGCCGAGGCCGGCGTCGAAGCACAGCCGAACGGCGATCGGGTCCCAGATCGGGCCGACAGCGGCGTTCGTTGCGCCGCGCGCGATCAGCTCGCGAATGATGGTCGTGTTGTCGGATGGGGCGCCGCCGCCAGCGTTGTCAGCGGGCTCCGCGAGGACGATGGGCGTCTCGTTGGCGGCCATGCCCATCGACACAGCGCCGGCAACGTCGAGATAGTCGGGCGCCGTCTTACCGCGCATTCCGACCAGCTCCTTGCCAAGCCGGGTGGCCAGCGCTTCGCCCGTCGCCTTGTCGCCGTCGGTCACGACGAGCACACGGCTCGAAAGCTCGGGCACATCGGCGTACGGGAAGCAGTGCACGATCGATATCGACAGGACGCCGTCCTTGCCTTCCAGGGCTTTCACCCGATCGACGAAAGCACGCATCAGCGGCTGCGTCGTCGGGTAGCTCGCGATCTGTCGGCAGTCGTAGACGCTCATCACGGGCTTCACCTTGCCCCTGATGGTGGCAAGCACGAGATCGAGCACTTCCTCCGCGCGCTCGATCACGTCGGTGTGGGGGAATTCCTTGTAGGTGATGATGATGTCGGCGAGGCCGACGCGCTTGCGAGTCAAGTGACAGTGCGGGTCGAGTTCGACGCCGATGATGCAACCGGCCCCGACGATGGCGCGAACCTTCTCGAGGATATCGCCTTCGACGTCGTCATAACCGTGCGCGACCATGGCACCATGAAGCCCGAGCAGCACGCCATCGAGCGGCAGCGCAGCCCGGATCTGCTCCAGGATCTCGTCACGCATCGTCTCGTAGTCGCGGCGATTGGTGAGCCCGGCCGGGCTCGCGGCGAAACAACTGCCCTCGATCAGGGTGAAGCCGTCCTTGGCCGCGCGGCGCCGTGCGACGAGGAGGGGGGCGGTACACATGCGCGGGGCGTCGTCCGGATGCTCGCCCGGGCGAAGGAACACGGCCTCGCGGTAGCTGTCGAGGCTGGTCGGCAACGGCGAAAACGTGTTCGTCTCTGTCGCGAGCGTCGCCGCGAACAACCGCATCTGCCACCTCTTCTCTTGCTCGTCTGTCGACTGCTGAGCCGAGTTGGTCACCTTAGCGAGCCAAACCCTCGCAAGCGTGCCTGCATCTTTGGCATCGTCGCTTATCTCTAAGGCAGAAGAAAGAGCAAAGTCGGCAACCCGAGTCGCCGAGCGAGCGGCGCGATTTTTCTTCGATATGCATCGAACCTTTTTCGAAGGTTCCGCGACCAACGAACGTGACTGTTATGAACCCCACGAATTGGAGACTTGAAAATGAAAGTTGTGACCTTGTTTTCTGCCGGGCTTCTGGCGATTGCTCTGCCGTTCGGTGCGCACGCCGCGATGCCCAAGGCCGGAACGCTTGCCGCGCCAGCCAATGTTACCCATCAAGCGGGACTTTCCTGGCGGTGTGGGAAGAACAACCCGGCGATGTGGGGCACCTTCGGGAATGGCTGCCTGAAGCAGAAGCGGGCCTACAAGGCTCAGCAGAAGAACAGCGGCTCACAGAAGCCCGCAAGCGTTAAGGCCATCAAGCTCCGCTAAGCCCGTTCTAGGGCCGCACGCTACAGCAGTAATCAAGCACTGGGCCGCAGCCGAATGGCTGCGGCCCGGTCACCTGCGATTGGGCGGGTGCCCCATGTCTGCGCGCGTCAATGATCCTTGGGGCGATTGACCTCGAATGCCGCCTTCTTGTCGGGGCTGGCTTCGGTTTGATGCTGCGCCTGCCACTCCTTGTACGGCATCCCATAGATGATCTCGCGGGCCTCGTCCTTGGCGAGGCTGTGGCCCTGCTTCGATGCCGCCTCCTGATACCAGTTCGATAGGCAGTTCCGGCAGAAACCGGCGAGATTCATCATGTCGATATTCTGCACGTCCGTTCGGCCGCGCAAATGTTCAACAAGCCTGCGGAAGGCAGCGGCTTCGAGTTCGGTCTGGGTCTTCTCGTCGAATCGATCAGTGAGAGGCATGGCAACTGCTCCGCTGCTGTGGCCCATGGCGGGTTTTTCGTCGAGATGGAGATCGGGTCTCCGCGTCAGGCTTTCAATGATCCGCGCCAACCGCTCGGCCCAGCGGGTCTGGCCGGCCTCGTCCCGGATGAGATCCTGGCGGATCTCGATGATTGCCCACGGCAACTGTCGTTGGACGCCGTGTAGCCAGCAGCAATCGCCTTCGTAGCTGCCGGGATAAGGCTGATTCTCGCCGACGATGAGGTCGCCTTCGGCCTGGAATGCCTCGAGCAGGGGCACGGCGAGCCGTCGATCCCCCTCCCAGAGCACGCCGACGTGCCACGGCCGCGGCACGCCCTTCCAGCTCTCGGTGAAGCTGTGGACCGAGACGATCGCCGGCGGAGCGCCTGCTGCAATGCAGCGATCGATCGTGTCGGTTATGGCCGCATGATAGGGGCGCCAGAAACGCTCGATGCGGTGCTGTCGCTCGGCCGCGTCGAGATGACGATTCCCGGGCACCACCGCTCCGTCCGAGAGCCGCATGATCAAGGTCGGATCGTCGTCGCCCCGGTTCGGGTCGATGAGAAGCCGCGAAAACCGGCTCAGCACGGCCGGTGCGCCCAGCAACTCGGCGAGGTGGCCGACGACGCCCTCGGCACCGATGTCGTAGGCGATGTGTCGCTTGAGCTGTGCCGGGTCCAGCCCGAGGGTGCCATACTCCGGCGGAATGTGATTGGTGGCGTGGTCGCAGAGGATGACGAGGCCACGATTGGCACGCCCCGGAACCACGCGATGGCTTGGAGCGTCGATTGCAGGAATGATGGCCATCGGTGCGGGCTCGTCCTTCTCTTGGCGACGAACTATAGGTGCGTCGAGCGGATGAGCAAAGCGGTCGTGCTGCATGAGGCTTCACCCGGGAAAGGATTGATCCACGATGGCAAACGATCCGAAGGGGTTGCTGCGGGACTTGTTCGAAGGCGCCGTTCTGGCCGCGCACCCCGAGAGCTGCCTCGCCCGGCATCTGCCCCCGGCACCGCAGAACGGCCGCCTCGTCATTGTCGGCGCGGGAAAGGCGGCAGCAGCGATGGCGGTCGTGGCGGAGCGCCATTACCAGAATGCCGGCGTCATGGGGCAGGTCGTCGGCTGCCTCACTCCGCCTCACGGTTATGTCGCCACGCTACTCGAGTCCACCCCCGAGCACATCGCGCTCGCGGAGGGCCGCCATCCCACGCCGGACGCAGCCAGTGAGGCAGCCGCGGGACGGGCGCATGCCCTGGCTGCGTCGGTCCGCGAGGAGGATGTCCTGCTGGTACTCTTGTCCGGAGGCGCGTCGTCGCTTTGGGCCGCGCCGGCGGGTATTGACCTCGAGACGAAAACGGCGCTGACGCGCGGACTGCTGAAATCGGGTGCCGATATCCACGAGATGAACACGGTCCGGCGCCATCTGTCACGGATCAAAGGGGGCAGGCTCGCCGCCGCCGCTGCACGTTCAGGGGCTATTCTGACCCTCGCCATCTCGGATGTGCCGGGAGATGATCCCGCAACGATCGGCTCGGGGCCAACCGTACCCGATCCGACGACCCTGGCGGATGCCAGAGCTGTGATCGAGCGCCGTGCAGAACGCATGGCCGCCCTCGGCCTCGATGTGCCTGCCGCGGTGCGTGAGGCTCTCAAGGCGCCCGAGAACGAGACGCCGAAGCCCGGCGATGCGGTGTTCTCGCGCTCCGAGTACCGAATTATCGCCACGCCGCGAGACGCGCTCGATCGGGCGGCGGAATTGGCACGCGAGGCCGGCTACCGGGTGATCGATCTCGGTGACCGGGTTACGGGTGAAGCTCGCGAAGTTGCGGCGGAGCATGGCCGGATGGCGCTCGACGCGCGGCAAAGGGGCGAGCGCGTGGCGATCCTGTCGGGCGGCGAACTCGAGGTGACGGTTCGCAATCGGGACGGGCGCGGTGGGCGCAGCCAGGAGTACGCGCTGGCGCTGGCGCTCGCCATAGCTGGGCAGCGAGGCATAGCCGCGATAGCGGCGGACACCGACGGCATCGACGGCGGCGAAGGCCTCGTCACGGACCCGGCCGGGGCCATCGTGACGAGCCAAAGTGTGGAAGAGGGCCAGCGCCGCCACATGGATGCCACGACCGCGCTCGACAAGAACGATGCGACGCCCTACCTCGACGCCCTGGGCGCGCTCGTCACGCGCGGTCCGACCCACACCAACGTCAATGATTTCCGTGCCATCCTCGTCGATCCTGAAGGCTGATTGTCGACGTTTCCGCGCGCTGGTCTCGGCGATCGTGTTGCTTTTGGCGTCGGCGGCTCCTGCTTTTGCCGATCTCCGAATCTGCAATGCGACGTCGGGACGAATCGGCATCGCTCTCGGATATCAGTCCGGCAGCGGGTGGGCCACGGAAGGCTGGTGGACGATCGCCGGCGAGAGCTGCGAGACCCTGCTCAAGGGCCGACTCACAAGCCGTTTCTACTATGTTCACGCGGTCGATTACGACCGCGGCGGCGAGTGGGCCGGTCCCACCATCATGTGCACGGACGACAAGGCCTTCGTTATCCAGGGTAATGCGGACTGCGAGCAGCGCGGTCACAAGAAGGCTGGTTTCATGGAAGTCGACACCAACGACAGCCGCGACTGGACGATCCGGCTCGGCGACCCCCCGGAAACAGCGAGCCGTTAGTCCGGCGGTACGTCCCTGCGCAGACAGGCCTCGCGTCCCGGCCGTTCCCGAATTAGCCTCGGGGTATCCCGCACCTCCGAGGAGTTCTCCATGCCCGTCTCACTTCTGATGTACGACAAGGCACTCGCGCGCATCGGTGATCGGCTTCGCGCGCTAAACCTCGACCTTGACATCGCGACGTTCGACAAGAGCGGACAGGTGATGCAGGGCGGTAGGTCGCGGGCCCCCGGCGAGGTGTCGGTCGACTACGTCTGGCTTGCGTCCGACATGAATTTCGACGGATTCCAGCAGGGGGGGGTCGACCTCTGCCTCGCGCTGAAATCGGCGAAAGTCCTGCAGACGTTTAATGCTGGGCTCGATCATCCCTTCTACAAGCAACTTTCGGCCAAGGGTACGCGGATTTCGAACTCGAGCGCCCAGGCTGTCGCCATCTCGGAATACGTGATGGGGCAGGTGCTGGCCGTATTTCAGCCGATCGAGGAGCAGCGGCGCCTTCAGGCAGAGCGCAAATGGAAGGTCACGCCTTATCGCGAGATCTCGGGGACGACTTGGCTGATCGTCGGCTTCGGCCCGATCGGCCGGGAGATCGCCCGGCGCGCCAAAGTCTTCGGTGCGCGCACGATGGTTGTGCGTCGCTCGCCTGAAACATCTGATCTGGTCGACGCGGCCGGTACGCTCGCCGATCTGCCGCGCTTTGCGGCCGAGGCCGACGTCATGGTGCTGGCCTGTCCGCTCAATGCTCAGACGCGCGGGTGTGTCGGACGTGATCTCTTTGCAAAGCTGAAACCCGGTGCGACGCTGGTCAATATCGCGCGCGGCGCACTCATCGACGATGCCGCGATGATTGCCTCGCTGGATGAAGGTCGACTGGCGACTGCAGTGCTCGACGTCTTTCACGAGGAGCCGTTGCCGGTCGACAATCCGCTGTGGGGGCATCCGAAGGTGCGGATGACCTCGCACACGTCGTTTGCGGGCAGCGGTGTGCGTGGCCGATGGGACGAGTTGTTCTTCTCGAATATCGTTCGATACGCGCAGGGTGAGTCTCTGCTCAACGAGTTCGATCCGAAGGATTTTCCCTAACGGCAATCAGCGTGGGGGCGAACGGCGACCGGCCTTCGGAGGGGTGTCGCCGTGCGCATTCAGATGCCCCGCCCTTCGACGTCTCGCTTGAGTTCGTCGAAGGCCTGCTGAGCCCCTGGTGCGAACGGGTGTACGTCGAGAAGCTGCCGCAACACCTCGTAGGCCCCCTTCTTGTTGCCGGTGTCGCGCCAGATCTGGACCAACCCTTCCAACGCCTTGAAGTGGTTGGGATCGAGGGCCAGAACGCGGCGAAGGTCACCCAGGGCTGCGGTCAAATTGTTCTGTGAGAAATAGAACAGTGCCCGTTGGCTGAAGCCCTCCGTATAGTCGGGGGCGAGCGTGACCGCGCGGTCGAGCAGGGTTTCGGCAAGCTCAGTGCGCTTTTCGGTTGCGACTTTCGCCGCCCGACTGATCAAAAGGTTGACGGTGTCGCTGCCGGAATGCCGCCAGAGACGCTCAATGTTGCCGGCAATCTTGGCGGAGGCCTTTTCGTCCTCTGCCGTGGCAAGCTGCGCATAGAGGTTTGCGAGCTGTAGTCGTTTTTCCTCAGCCGTCTGCGGTAACTTTTCCAATGCCCGCGCCCCGTCGGAGCGCTCTTTGGGAAGTACCGGCCGCGGCGCCCCTTGTCGTGGTGCCGGGGCCTGGTCCGTCTCCGGTGACTTCTCCGTCGGCGCAGGGTCTCGGGTCACACCTTGCGCTGCCACCCTCGCTCCGATCGGAGTGGGTAGCAGCGGCGACAGGATAACGACCGCGAGGGCGGCGGCTGGCAGGACGAAGATCGGGTGCGAAGGTTTCATGGACCGAGACTACTGCCTCAAGATCATGGCGTCAAAATGCACGAAGGCGCCGCCTCGAAGCGAGGGGCGCCTGAACTCGTCGCAGGGCTTCGTCGATTCGCGCAGGCTCAGCCCTGCCGAGCCTTGAAGCGACGGTTGGTCTTGTTGATCACGTAGACCCGGCCTTTGCGGCGGACCACGCGATTGTCGCGGTGGCGGCCGCGGAGCGACTTCAGCGAATTTCGAACTTTCATCGTCAACCCCAAGTGATTGCGGACCTCAACGTCAATGGCCGACCGTCTGGGCCCGATCCAGGGCACGAGGCCAGCTCGACAAGAGATCCGGTGAAAAGCTGCGCGAAACTATGCGCAGGCGGCGGCAGTGTCAATTGCGTCGGAGCCGCGGTCAGGCCGCCGACTAGGCGGCTAGCGTTTTGCGCAGGAAGTTCAGCGCGCTGATCACTCCATACTCGCGCATGCGCCGCCGGTCTCCAGGCAGCACCGTCATGTCGGCGTGTGGGGTATCTTGGAATACAATTGTAATGAACACCGTTCCCGGACGCGCGCCCTCGTCGCGGTCGGCAGCAACAAACGCGAGGCCGATGTCGGCCTTGAAGGCGTCCCGAGCGGCGTGAGCATCGCGCACGCTGCGTGCCTCAGGCGACATATCGGGTGGCGCGACCGGATCGCGGTCCGGGCCGACCAAGGCGCCCTTGAAGGTGGTCATGGCCATGTCGATGGCCGACATGCGGGAGGAGAGGATGCCGCCTGTGATCGATTCCGAGACGGCGAGGGTCAAGCCACGCTCGCGCAGCGCGTTGAGCACCACTAGTTCCATGGATTCGTCGTCGATGCCGAACACCGCCTCACCCAAGATGGCGCGCAGGATCTTTTCCTCGGCATCGAGGATACGGACCGCCGTCTCCTCGTCATCGCACTTAGCAGTGACGCGAACCTTGATGCCCTCGATGCCGCTGGCGTTGAAGGCAATGGTGGGGTTGCCGAGGCGGTCGAGTTCGGCCATGCGCTCCGTCAGCATCTCGTCGATGCCGCTTTCCGAGAGGCCCCACGTGCGCAGCGTCCGGCTGCGGATAACGGCCGACACGCCCATGCGGCGGCGGAGATCGGGGAGGACGGTTCCCGCCACCATCTCCTTCATTTCGCTAGGCACGCCTGGGACGCAGTAGATCACCTTGTTGCCAACCGGGCAGACTAGGCCAGGCGCCGTACCCGGCATCTCGGCGATGGGGTGGGCCCCCACCGGAATGTCGGCCTGACGCAGATTGTTGGCCGACATCGTACGCCCGCGAACTTCGAACCGGTGCCGGATCTCCGAGGCGATAGCATCGTCGCGAACGAGGTCCACGCCCATGACCTTGGCGATCACGTCGCGCGTGATGTCGTCCTGGGTCGGGCCGAGGCCGCCGCAGCAGATGACGGCATCGCTACGCTCCAGCGCCTGACGGATGACGGCTTCCATGCGCCCGAAGTTATCGCCGACCTTGGTCTGGTAGAGGGAGTCGATGCCGGCCAACGCCAATTGCTCGCCGATCCATGACGAATTCGAATCGACGATGACACCGAGCAGGAGCTCGGTTCCGATGGCGACAACCTCGCAGCGCATGGGTGGGACTCCGTCAGGTCGATTGGGACGAAGCGGAACAGTAGCGAGTGGTCGAGCTCTGTGCCAGAGGCCGTTCCTGTGATTTGGCAAACGGGGTGACCGACTCGCCTTCTCCCGCGCTTCTACATGTACTCGCTCCGGAAGGGCTGCAGCGTGAAGCCGTGGTTCATGGACGAGGACGGTCGATTCCTGAGTTCGGCGGGCTGAACATGGCGGAGCTCGCCGAGAGCCTCGAGTGGTCGAGCTGGATCGAAGGTTGGCCGGCGCTCGCATGGGTGGCCGGCAGGGCTGTTGCTTGCCGGTGTCGTCAAAGGGAGCGACGGGTCTCGGGTATGCGACCTGTGCGCTGCCGTTCCTGGTGACCGGGCTCGGTCTGAAGCCGGCCATGGCGATCGTCCTTTTGCCGGCGCTCGCAACCAACGTCGCGGTGGCGCTGACGACGGGGTACCTGGCCGAGACGGTGCGCCGATTTCGCCCGCTCTACGCATCGATGCTGCCGGGCATCGGGGTCGGCATCGGGTTGCTGGTCTGGGTCAGCCAGACGGTCGCCGTAAAGTCGCTCGGCCTGTTGATCGTCGCCTACGTGGCGTGGACCCTGCTGCGGCCTCAGATGCAGCTTTCGCCTGCGGCTGCCTTCCACCTGCAAGTTCCGGTCGGATTCCTCAACGGGATGCTCACGGGGCTCACTGGTTCGCAAGTCATGCCGCTGTTTCCCTACATGATGTCTCTCGACCTCGACGCGAACCGGCTCGTGCAGGCGATCAACTTTGCCGTGCTCCTCTGCTCCATTGTTCTCGCGGCCGGTCTCATCGCGACCGGAATCATGACGCCGCAATTGCTGGGGTTGTCTCTCCTGGCGGTGCTGCCGGCGTTGTCGGGGGTCGAGATCGGACTCCGTCTCAGGCGATTTATCCCAGCCGATCGATTTCGCCGGCTCGTGCTGCTGGTGCTGTTGCTGATGGGCGCCTCGATGGTTCTGCGTTGAGGGCTCGCAACTGCCCGTTCCCTCAGGCAGCCTCAGCCGGCGATTTCTTCCAGCTGGCCAGCAATTCGGCAATCTCAGCTATGGGGACGCGGTCTGCTCAGCAGATAGCCCTGGCCGATGTGGCAGCCGAGTTTTGTGAGAATCTCGTACTGCCGCTCGGTCTCGATGCCCTCGGCTGTCGTATTCATGTGCATGGTCCGGGCAATGTCGATGATCGACTTGATGATCACCTCGACGTTCGGTGAGGTCTCGAGGTCCATCACGAACGACCGGTCGATCTTGATCTTGCTGAGCGGGAAGCGCCGCAGATAGCTCAGCGAGGAGTAGCCCGTGCCGAAGTCGTCCATCGAGATGGAGACTCCGAGGTCGCGGAGCTCCTGCAGGACGTTCACGGTAGCGTCGCCCTGCTCCATGAGAGTGCTTTCGGTGATCTCGAGCTCGAGCCGATGCGCTGGGAGACCCGAGGCGCCCAAAGCGGCGAGCACGTCGCGGAAGATATCACCGGTCTTGAACTGTACTGAAGAGACGTTGACGGCAACGCTCGTCTCCGCCGGCCAATCGAGGGCGTCGTGGCAGGCTTTCTGGAGCGCCCAGGCGCCGATGGGTCCGATGAGTCCTGTCTCCTCGGCGATTGGAATGAATTCGGCCGGTGAGACCAGGCCGCGATCGGGGTGGCGCCAGCGGATAAGCGCCTCGAAGCCCAGCACGGTGCGCGTGGCAAGATCGAAAAAGGGCTGGTAGTGCAACTCGAGTTCGCGGTGCGTCAGCGCTCGGCGAAGATCCAGCTCCAGCTTGCGCTTTTCACGCACCTCGTCGTCCATGCTCGGGACATAGACGCGATAGGTGCCGCGGCCGGCAGCCTTCGCCGAGTAAAGTGCCATATCACTCGCCTTGAGAAGGTCGTCGGCGTTGCGCCCGTCGCGCGGACCGATGGCCATTCCGATGCTCACTCCGATGATGATTTGGTGACCTTCGACCTCGTAGGGTTGCGACAGGCGCTTTACCAAACGCTCGGCGACGGCGCGTCCTGCGGCTTCAGTGCCGGGCGCGGCCAGCAGCACGGCGAACTCGTCGCCGCCGAGGCGCGCGGCTACGTCCTCGTCGCGAACGCTAGCCAGTATCCGACTTCCTACGGCCCGCAGAAGCGCGTCCCCGACGGGATGTCCGAGTGTGTCGTTGACACTCTTGAAGCGGTCCAGGTCCAGATAGAGAAGCACGAACGGCAAGCCCGTGCCGCGGCGCTCGAGTACTTCGTGGAACGCGCGGCGGTTTGCGAGGCCGGTCACGACATCCTCGCGGGCGAGACGGTCGACCTCGGCCTGCGCCCGACGACGGTGCGTGATGTCGGTCAACGTGCGCACGAAGCCGCCTCCCGGCAACGTCGTCGTGCGGACTTCCAGGACCGTCCCGTTCGGGCGTCGGCGCTCGTATGTGGCTTGCGTCGGCGCGCTGCCGGGCACCATCCAATGATCGGCCGGCAGTACCCCTGCCGGTGCGGGATCGCTCTCGAACTCACCATGAGACGTGAGATGCTGGATCATGTCGTCGATGCGCGGTGGGCGATGTTGCCACTCCTCCGGCAGATCCAGCAACTCGATGAGACGGTGGTTGATGACGGGAATGGTCCAGTCCCGGCGTACCAGAATAATGCCTTGCGTGATGTTCTCGAGGGTGAGCCTCAGCTGCTCGGCCGACCTCAGGGCCCGCTGGCGGCTGCGGCGTGATCGCGATTGCATGAATGACAGGCGGAGCTGGTCCTTGGCGCCGCGCACGCAGACTCCGATGATGATGATCGACAGCAGCGCCGCGAACGAACCATGGGCGCTCAGAGTCCGGTAGGCGTCCATCTCGACGGCCGACTGGCTGAAGCTGCTTGCCACGATCAGCGGCTGGCCTCGGACGCGTCGGAACGTGACCGTGCGACGGTCGCCCTCTCTCGTCTGGTGGGTGAGGGTGCCGTCGGAGTCGCTGAGCATGCGATCGAAAAGCGGTGTGCCCGCGAGATTCTCACCGAGGCCCAGAACCCCTGCATTGGCGCCGCCACCGGATGCGCGCACGACCCCGTCGAGACCGATCAACGAGATGGCACCTTGCGGACCGAGGTTGATCGCCGTGAAGAAATTGGCCAGGTGCTCCGGATCCAGCGATGCCACGACAACACCGCCGAAGGCGCCTTGCTTGTCGAGGAACCTGCGCGTGATCTGCACCGACCACTTGCCCGAGGCCCGCCCTATCACGGGTCGGCTGATGAAGAGCCGGTCGACGTCGGAGCCGACATGCACGCGAAAGTGCTCCCTATCGCTGAGGTCGATTGGCTTTGATGGTCCCTTGGACGCGCTCGTGGCGCGCATGATCCCGGCCGCATCGATGATCGCAAATTGGACGATGGTCTCGCTGATGATGTCCTGGCGGGAGACGAGGAGGTGATAATCCACCGTGCCGGCGGCGGCCTCGATGTTGCGTCGCAGATAGAACAGCGACTTTTCGACCTCGCCGATCGTTCGCAAGGTGGTCTCCTCGAAAAGGAGACCGAGATTGGCACTGTTCTTCGACTCGTCGCGGTGATTGGAGACGAGCGTCTGTCGAAACGTGAGGTAGACGCCTGCCCACAGGACGGCGAGAACCATGGCGCAGAGCAGAACAGAGTGCTGGCGCATCAGCGCCCAGCCGCGGCGGGAAGTCAGACGCATCGGGCAACCCTAATGTTTGCAACTTCTGGTTGATAAAAAATATATATGCACTCATAAGTAAAGATAAGGTTCGGAGCTTGCAGACGATTTCACGTGCGGCTGGGCCTCGGACTGTGTGACTCGATGAGTCGTCATGCCGATGTCCGCAACAACCCCGTCGATCAAGACCTCACGAAAGGGTCAACTCCCAATTTTGCCATCATCTCGACCTGCTGGCGCCGCGATGGCGAGGCACGATCACGGTTCCGACGGATGGGGGAGAGCCAAGGCGTGCGAGCCGTTTCGCGTATCGTTTGCGTTTGGGCTGCAACTCTGGCGCTCGCGGTCGGCGCCATGGTGGCATCAGCGGCGTTGACGGGTCTGGCCGTAGCCCAGGATGGCGATCAGGTTCTATCTCGCCACATCGGCGTGTCGCGAGCCGCAGCCGCGGACAGGCCGCGCAGCGAGGGAGATCAAGCGATCGTCGCAGGCTGGCCGCTTTATCGCACTGAGCGAGGACAGGCGGCTTACAATTCGGCCATGGCTACCCTTGCGGCTACCGAAGGGCGTGCGCCTGCAGCCGTTGATTTTCGGAACTGCCCAGACCTCGGCTGTGAACTCGCGTTGCCGCTCATAGCGCGGGACGGATGGCTTCCGGCCGGGCGCATCTGGACTTCGCCCACCGACTACGTGATCGTCGCCCACAGCGCTCGGCCTGGAGGCTCACGGCGACAGCGCCGTCACAGCTACCGCAGCATGCGCTACTTCGTTTTTCACGAGTTTCACAACAGCTCGCGCAATACCGACCCCTACGACACCATTTCATCGCACAGCGGCGAGGTGTTCGTGCCCTTCTACATGAGCAAACAGGGACGGGACGCGCGCGGCCGACGCTTCGTGGTCATCGTGCAAGTTGCGCCCTATGACGTGGTGAGCGTTCATGCCACGAACTACGGAAGCGCGGGGCCGGGCGTCGAAGTTGCTGCGAACACGACTGACGAAATCGAACCGTTGCAAGCGCGTGCCGGACTCGTGCTCGCGGCCATGATCCAGCGCGCGGCGCCCCACTTGAGGGTGGTCAATCACCGTGGCAACGAAGGCCTGGCGATGCTCGAGGCTCACGATGCACGCATGGCCGCCGTGCGCTCGCGGCGGACGATGAGTGCGCTGACGCTGCCCTTCGTCCCTGCAACGGGCGAGAGGATCGCCAGCGTGGGAGCGCGCCTCGCCGACATCATCGCCCGGCCGGGATCGTCGCCCTCGATCGCCATCGCCGATCGCCGTTTCGTGCCGCCGCGCGCGAGTATCGCTGAACCTGCGGGGCAGCTAATGACGGCGGAGGCGGGCGAGGTACCGCGGCTGGTCGGCCCCATCCAACTCGCGCGCCGTCCCGTGCGTCAGGCGTTCCCGGCTCTCATCGAGCCGCCGAGCCTTGCGACTTGGCCAGCGGCGGCGTTCGCGGGTACGCGCTGAGGACATCTCGACGGCGAATGGCCCCGCGTGAGCGACGCGATAAGCGGGTCGCAGAAGCGCCGGCGGGCACAGCGACCAATCAAAGCTGAATTTCGCGCGCTCCGGCTGTATGGTGCGCCGGCCCGGCGCGGCGAGCCAAGGAGATTCCCAGTGTTCTACGACACCCACGCGAACAAGCACGGCCTGAAGCACGACCCATTCAAGGCGCTGATGGTGCCGCGGCCGATCGGCTGGATTTCCTCGATCAGCGCGAGCGGTGTCGCCAATATTGCGCCCTACAGCTTCTTCAACGCTATGGGCGAGCGGCCGACCTATGTCGCCTTCGGTTCGGCCGGACTGAAGGACAGCCTCAAGAACATCCTCGAGACGAAAGAGTTCACCTGCTCGCTGGCGACCTGGGACCTGCGATACGAGATGAACGCGACCTCGGCGTCCGTCCCCTACGGGGTCGACGAGTACCCGATCGCGGGGCTGACCGCCGTCCCCGGCACGCTGGTCAAGCCGCCGCGCGTCAAGGAGAGCCCGGCTGCGTTCGAGTGCAAGCTGTGGCAGACCATCGAGCTACCGGGCCGCCCCGGCAAGGCGTCGAGCCATACCATGGTGATCGGCGAGGTGATCGGCATCCATATCGACGACCGCTTCATCAAGGATGGTATCGTCGACACAGGTGCCATGCGGCCCATCGCGCGGCTCGGCTACATGGAGTACGGCGTGCTCAATCCGGAGAACGTGTTCACCATCAATCGGCCAGAGGTCGACGAGACCGGCAAGGTGGTCAACCTCCGTCCCGACGGTGCGTTCGACGGGCAATACAGGTAGCCATCGTGTGCGCGCGATGTGGGTGGCCCGGGGTCGCATCGCACGCCTACAGCTTCTCGATAAGTTCCTCGTCACCGGCGGCGCCGGCGCCCGCAGCGAAACTCTTCTCGAGGAACGGCACGATCGCCTCGGCTGTCTCGACGATCGAGACGCGCACCTCGAGGCCCGGCCGAATGAAGGCCTCTTCGCGCATGTGATCGAGAAGGCCTTTGAGCGGCGCCCAGAAATTCTCGACGTTGGCGATGACGACCGGCTTGTCGTGCTGGCCGAGCTGCGCCCAGGTCATCTGCTCGACCAACTCCTCCAGTGTTCCGATGCCGCCGGGCAGGGCGACAAAGGCGTCTGAGCGCTCGAACATCAGGCGTTTGCGCTCATGCATGTCGGCCGTCACGATCAGCTCGTCGACCTCCTTCAGCATCCGCTCTTTCTCGGATAGGAACGCCGGAATGATGCCCGTGACTCGCCCGCCAGCGGCGAGGACCGAACGTGCCACCTCGCCCATCAGGCCAAGGCTGCCGCCGCCATATACCAACCCGATGCCAGCGGTTGCCAACGCCGTACCGAATGTACGCGCCGCAGCCACGTAGGCCGGATTGCGCCCTGGTCCCGACCCGCAGAATACGCAGACATGGCGGCTGACTTGAGTGCGGGATGATGTGATTTTGGGGCTCGACGCCTTGCGACGGCCCTTGATGCGTTGCTTTTGCATTTATCTCGTTCGTATGTTGAATCTCTATCGTTCGTGACCGTAACGGCGCGGCCTACGCATATGGGGGGCGAAGGTCAGCGTTTCACGTCGGGATGCGGGTGAAATTTGACTCGCCTGCCCGTCAGGTCGCCGATCTCGATGACGATAGTACGAGCGCGCGCCGGAAATTGAGGCAGCGTCGCGCGCTGAGCATCATCGGGCGTGACTGTGCGGTCACGCGGTGTGCGGTTTTGTTCTCGGCGGGCGGATTGCCAGCAGTTCACCATATTCTCGGAGCATCGTCGGGCGCGCGGTCTGCGGACAGGGGGCGTCCGTCGTCAACCACCGCGAGGCGCGGCATTCGCAGTCGCAAGGCCGCTTAGCCTAGTATGGCTGTTGCGATCCCAGTCCGCTCTCGCGGATTGAGAAGCGTGAGTGCGAGCATGAGGGCGACGATAATGGGCAGGGTGATGGCGGTTCAATCGCCCGGGGCGTGGATCATATCGCTCGCGCTGACACTTGGCGCGTCGCTTGCGATCAGTACCGCGTTTGCGCAGAGCGCCACGTCAGGCGTCGATGGCGCGAGCGCACCGGGGACGCCGTCGCGGGCGGAGGAGCTGGCGCGCGACGCGAACAAGGCCTTTGACCGTTTCCTCAAGGGTGAAGATCCGCGCGGTGCGGCACCGGCACCTCCGGTCGGTGTGGAGACTGGCACGGCGCTGGACCGAACCCGTCACGCAATCGAGAGTGGGAGCGACTGGTTGGCTAGGGTTCAGCGCAGTTATCGGGCTGTGGTCGAACGGCTATCGGAAGCGACGGTACCCAATCCGGTGGCCGATGCGGCTGAGCGGCAAGCTGCCGAACGGGCGAAGCTGTGGGCGCGCAGGGGCGAGGTGGAGCGTGCGCCCGGTGACCGGGTGGTCATCGGAGACGGCGACCAGGGAACGCTGATCGGTGACGCGCGAGAGCTGATGGATCAAGCCCGTCGGGAGATGCAAGCTCGAGTCGTGGAACCGCTCAGCTCGCCCGGCTCGACTGTCGAAACCGCTTCCGCCGGTGAGCATAGCCAGCCACAGCCACGGGAGCAATCGAGTCCCGATGCCCGACCGAGCGATAGCCAAATGGTGGCGCAGGCAACGCCCGAGGTAACATCAGGGCGAGAACAGCCGGCGGAGACCGAGCAATCCGCGGACGGCGCGGGCGCCCTAGGCTGGCTCAATCGTGGCTATCGCGCCTTTCAGCGTGACGTTGTCGGCAAGCTGGCGGCCACGCCCAGGGACGGACCTCCGCCTGGGGCGGTGAATGGTGTTCCTCCGGCGACCGTCGAGCCCGATAACGCAGCTAGCCGCCACGCAGGGCCCCAGCCGACGGCTGCGAGCGACGGTACAGCTTCGAGCTTCGTCAAATCGACCTCGGAGGCAGGCGCGGCCGCGACGACTCCAGTTGAGCCAAAAGGGGGCCTCGACGACGCCCATCGGCTCGAAGAGTCGAGGCTGTCCGAGATGCTGCGCAAAGCCGAGATGGAGCGCCATGCGGCGGAGCTCCGCGCCAAGGAAGCGACGAAACAGGCCGAGGCAGAGGCGGCCAATAAGCTTGAAGCCGAGCGTCAGGCTGAGGCCCGAAAGGCGGCCGAGGCGGCTCGGCTGGCCGAAGCTCAGTCTGCGGATGCGGCCAAGAAGCTTGAAGCCGAGCGCCAGGCGGAGGCACGCAAAGCAGCCGAAGCGGCTCGGCTGGCCGAGGCTCAGGCTGCGGAGGCGGTCAAGAAGCTTGAAGCCGAGCGTCAGGCGGAGGCACGCAAAGCGGCCGAAGCGGCCAAGCGAGCCAACGAAATGGCGCGGCTCGCTGAGCTACGTCGTACGGCCGAGCAGAGGGCCGTCTCCGATGCGCGTCGAGCGAAGGAAGCGGCTGACCGTGCCGCCACTGAGACCGCGCGCTTGGCGGCCGAGTCGAAGTCTGCGAACGCCACGAATGCCGATACGAGTCCCGGCGGGGGTGGCGGCGCCAGTAGCGGTCAGCCCGTTGCTCAGGTCCAGCCAGGGGCTCTAACGCCGAACCCGCAAGATGTGGCGGGAACCGCTGCGGTCTCTCCAAATGTCATCAACGCTGCTGAAAAAGCCAAACGGCGCGTGGCCGATCGGGCGCGTGAGGCAGAAGCTTCGGCCCGGAAGCAGGCGGATCGGGCTGCGGCAGCGGTCAAGACGATCGAGACCGCCAAGCGCGAGGCTGAACTCGCCGTGGATGGCAAAGCTCGACGTCGGGCGGACCGGCTGATCGAACGGGAGGCGAGAAACGCTGCCCAGGCAGCGAGGCGCGCGATCGCGGCAGCTGCAGTTCTCGGGAAAGTAGCACCGATCAGGCGCCCTGTGGGTGCATCGGTTGCGCCCAGTCCGATTGTTCGCCCCGACGCGGCGACAACAGTCGGCCGGCACCGCTCGGGGACTGTGAGCCGGGGGCCATGATCGCGGCATCGGCTGGATGCCGGACGGCGGGCTCGCGAGCTCGCAGACCCGGCTGGTATGTTGTCAGAGGTGGAGACACCCTCTGGAGTATTGCCGAGGTGCATTATGGCACCGGCGAGCGCTGTCGGCGTATCCTGAACGCCAATAGCCGAAGGCTCCAGCGTTCCAGTGATATTTCCCCGTGCCAGCAGATTTATCTTCCCTAACGGGTCTCCTGGGCCGCTTTCGCCGACCGCAAACAATAATCCCCCCGGCGACGAGGCCGGGGGGCTGCTGCTTGAATATGCGGGTAGGCAGTAGGGTTGCCGGCACCAGAGGACCGAAGGCGTCGGCGGGAAATATCCGGGGCGGCGCTTACCAGCCGTAGTAGGGCTTGCAGTAATCCGAGGTTGTGGTGTCGGCCTGGACCGGGGTCAGCGTCGAGGCCGAA
>JAESFX010000214.1_pt1 | contig 44520 bp, 37 predicted proteins | sample 9269501 | NCBI WGS metagenome assembly JAESFX01 (sample SAMN14515570, study PRJNA621655) | algae metagenome | isolation source: Desmonostoc geniculatum HA4340-LM1 and co-occurring heterotrophs from cave... | place: USA: Maniniholo cave, Kauai, Hawaii | collected 2009-07-28
TAAGCTATCTGAGGGATTTTTTCAACTTCAAATGATTGTTAATAATCTGACTTGCTCAATTTTTCAAAACTTCAATATCCCTTATTTCTATTTTTCCTCTGCCTAGAGTGACAAAAGAGGGTTAAGGCAGCAGGGGGGCAGGGGAGCAGAGGGAAAGGGTTTTTGGTTTTCTGCATAGATTCGGGAATCATAACTAATTAGCCGGACGTGATGTTATGTCATGTCCGGTAAAAGATTTATGATTTAGGCTGACACGGGGACGCAAAGAGATTTTAATTGCAAGTGATTAGCCGGACATGACATTAAGATAACTTTGTTACAAATCCCAACAATTTTTTAGTAGTTGATGTCAGGAGTGTACGACGATAGGCATCAGCTGCTTTTTTAATTGCTTCGGCTTGAGTGGGATAAGGATGAATCACACTGCTTAATTTACTCAAACCGATTTTATTCACAATTGCTGTGGTTACTTCTGAGATCATTTCGCCGGCGTGAGGGGCGACAATGGTTGCACCGAGAATTTCATCAGAACCTTTTTTATGGTGGATTTTCAGAAATCCTAAATCTTCACCATCGGCGATCGCTCGGTCTACAATATTAAAAGGAATGGCGATCGTTGTCACTTCAATGCCTAGCTTCTGTGCCTCGTGTTCATACATTCCTACGTGGGCAATTTCTGGGTCAGTATAAGTTACCCAAGGCATTACTAAGCTACTGAGTTTGGTACGTCCTAAGCCAAAGGGAGAAAACAAAGTATTCTTAATCACAATCCGTGCCGCTGCATCAGCAGCATGGGTAAACTTCCACTTCATGCAGATATCCCCCGCCGCATAGATTTTGGGATTGGTTGTTTGCAGGTAATCATTGACCTTCACACCTTGGCGCTTGTCATATTCTACACCCGCTGCTTCTAAATTTAGACCTTCTACATTCGGGGCACGCCCAGTACCAACTAAAATTTCATCTACTGTCACAGAATCTCGGTGACCATTGGAGGAAAAGTAAAGCCGTTTACCCTCGGTGACTGTTACTACTTCTTCTAATTTGGAATTCAACACCACGCGAATTCCTTCGTTAATCAAAACCCTTTGGAGAATTTTAGCAGCCTCGGCATCTTCTTTGTTGAGAATCTGAGAACCGCTATGAAAAAGTACCACCTCAGAACCCAAGCGCCGAAAAGCTTGCGCCAATTCGCAACCAATTGGACCGCCACCAATTACCGCCAAACGTTCCGGTCGTTGGATTAAGGAAAAAACTGTTTCGTTGGTGAGATAACCTGCTTGTTCAAGTCCAGGAATCGCCGGTTGTGCGGCTCTGGCTCCAGTCGCAATTACAGCTTTTTTAAATCGGAGAGTTTTTTCGCCGACTTCCACGGTATTTTTACTCGCAAATCGACCGCTACCTAAGAAGACATCGACACCCAAATTTTTAAATCGTTCTGCTGAGTCATTATGGCTGATATCAGCTCTTATCCGGCGCATCCTGGCCATGACTGTGGGAAAATCAACGTCAATATTATGTTGGGGAATATTAACTCCCAAGTTTTTAGCATTCCAAATTTCCCCAACTACGCGAGCGGAACGAATCACAGTTTTAGATGGTACGCAACCAACATTCAAGCAATCTCCACCCATGAGATGCTTTTCAATTAATGCTACTTTTAAACCCAAATCTAAACCTGCTGCACCTGCGGCTACGACTAAACCGGCTGTACCAGCACCAATTACTACTAAGTCATAAATATCGGCGGGTTGAGGATTGACCCAATTTGGTGGATGAACGTAAGATACTAACTTTTGGTTATACTCGTCCATTGGGCGGACTGTGACTATCTCGAATTCGGAATTGGTCATTGTTGATACCTTTTTTTAAAAGTGAAAATACCAAAGTCAAGATAAATTGATTTATGGTTATTTAATTAGAATTACATCTTTGGATTGTTTTATCGGTTTGAGAATTGACAATTCAATAGGAAGAAGTTTTTAAACGCATAGGCGCTTCTCTACGAGACGCTACGCGAACGCCTTCCCGTAGGGTAGGGACGCTAAGTAAGCGCAGAGGTACGCAGAGTTTTAAACATACTACTTGAAATTGGTAAGGGAAGAGAGGGCAGAAGCTATAAAACCTCATCTTCTAGGGCTTTGCGAGCAATGCGGGTGATATAAATTGTAACGGCGACTGTGGCAATAAAACCCAAGATCCGGATTGTCCATTGTACGGTGGGGTTGGTGGGTTGAGCCTGGGTACCAATCATGGCAAGATTACCTGCAAGGGAACCAATATAAACATACATGATGGTTCCGGGAATCATGCCCACGGAACCGATAAAGTAATCTTTGAGGGAAACCCCTGTGATGCCAAAGGCGTAGTTTAATAAATTGAAAGGAAATATCGGCGACAGTCGCGTTAACAGCACAATTTTTAATCCTTTTCTGCCAACAGCTTCATCAATGGCGGCAAATTTTTTGTTATCTGCAATTTTACGAGCAACCCAGTCCCTTGCTAAATAACGTCCGACAAGGAAAGCAGCTGTAGCGCCAAGGGTTGCACCAATGAACACGTACAAAGAACCCCAAATTACGCCAAAGATAACGCCAGAACCTAAGGTGAGAACGGAACCTGGGAAGAAAGCGACGGTAGCGATAATGTAAAGTGCAATAAAAGCGATCGCTCCCACTCTACCAAGACTATTAATCCACTGCAACGCGTCCTGTAAAATTGCTTGGGGATTAAAAGAATTAGTATTTACAGATTCTTGTGCTAAGGCAAACTCTGTATTGAACAAAAAACCAAAACCAACTACTAGCAATATTAATCCAATCAATCTAAAACTCCTCATTCTCTCTGCGCCTCTCTTGTCTCTGCGTGAAAAAAAACATCATAATTATTACTCTACCGATGAATCTGGTTTCTCTAAATGACTTATTTCTGCAATTACCACACTTTTAGCTAAAGCTTTCTGAGCAATTTTTGTAATATAAATAGTCACCGCAACGGTAGCAATTAACCCAACTCCTTGCATTATCCATTGCCAGATTTGAGTTTCTGGAGTAATCGGTTGATGAGATGTGTTAATCATGGCAATATTTCCAGCTAAAGAACCAATATAAACGTACATCACAGTGCCAGGAATAATGCCAAAAGAACCTAATATATAATCTTTGAGAGAAACTTGTGTGACTCCGAAAGCATAATTCAATAAATTGAAAGGAAAAACAGGAGATAGACGAGTTAGCAAGACAATTTTCCACCCTTCTTTCGCAACTGCTAAATCAATTGCTTTAAATTTAGGATGTTTGTCCATTTGTTGGCAAACCCAATTCCGCGAGAGGTAACGTCCAACAATAAAAGCTAATGTAGCTCCAATTATGGCAGCAATTAGTACATATATTGAACCCCAAAATACTCCAAACAGACAACCACCTTTGAGAGTTAATAGGGAACCAGGTATAAACAATAATGTTGCTAAGTTGTAGATGACTATGTAGGCTATGGGGCCGAAGATGCCAAGACTCTCAACCCAAATAATTAAGGTGTGTAAAAGTCCTTGAAAATTGAACTGTTTAGCGGCAATTATGAGAGTGACAACGAAGCAAGTTAGCAGTAATAGTTTGAGTTTGGAATTGAATAAGGGCTTCTTCATTTTGATAACTAGAAGGTAAGACGCGATGAATCGCGTCTCTACAAGTGGTCTATTTGTGGCATTCTTTTTTCAAATTGGTATTACACGTCGAATCTAATAGCACTAAGATATACTACTAACATGAGAAATAGCTTAAATCCTCTTAAATTTTTCTCGTCGATACCAGCCACGAATTCGCTCAGGTGAAACACCGAGCAAATAAGCAATAATTACTATTTGATTAAGTAGCGTAGTTTTCAACACTCCCTTTTGCAACCATCTACGGGCTGAGGTAACAACTGGTGCGGAGATAATTGTAATACGTCCGATCGCTTTTAAACGACGTACCAGTTCAAAGTCTTCCATGATGGGCAATTCAGGAAAACCGCCAATTTGTTGAAATACTGCTTTGGTGAGGAAAATTGCTTGGTCACCGTATGGCATTTGGCAAAAATGCGATCGCCATTTCACACCCAACTCTACCCATCGTAAACTCAAAAGGGATGAATCAATCCGCAAGTTAAATGCACCAGCTACAGTCCCAGGTTGTTGTAGGGCTGTGCAAATTATCTCATCAAACCCAGCAGGTAAATGAGTATCGGCATGAAGAAATAGCAGAATATCGCCGCTAGCCGCTACAGCACCCGTGTTCATTTGTATAGCACGACCGGGAGATGATGAGATAACTTTGACACCTAAAGATTGAGCTATCGCCGCAGTATCATCGCTAGAGCCACCATCTACGACGATGACTTCTATATTTGTACTGATTTGAGTAGTAGCAATAGCTTCTTTGATATTTTTTTCTTCATTGAAAGTTGGAATGATAATAGAAATTTTACTGGCAACAATATTCTCACTCATGATTTGGTCAAAAGAGTTTGACTAACTAGGCATCATCTTCGGTAATGTAATTGACGACCTCTAATAATCATAGAAAAATTAATAGAGAAGCGGAGCTTCTTCAGCTCCGCTCGATGCTAATCGTAGCTTAAATGCTTTAATTCCTACCAAAGACACTAGTAAGGGCACGCGCCATGTTTTGCGGTTGCATCGCATCCATCGCGGCTGTGGGTTCGTAGCCGCAGTGAACCATGCAATCGGCACACTTGGGATTACCACTCTTCTGGCCGTATTGACTCCAGTCAGTTTTTGCTAGTAATTCTTGGAAGGTAGAGTAATAACCCTCGTTCAGCAGATAGCAAGGTTTTTGCCAACCAAGAACGCTATAACTTGGGCTACCCCAAGGCGTGCATTCGTAGTCTTTCTCACCGATAAGAAAATCGAGGAACAGCGGATTGTGATTGAAGTTCCAGTTTTTTGCACCGGTTTTGTATGGAGCCAGGATTTCTCGGAACAGGGCGCGTGTTTGTTCGCGGTGGAGAAAATGATCTTGATCTGGTGCCCACTCGTAGCTGTAGCCAGGAGAAATCATCATCCCGTCGGTATTGAGTGTTTCCAGGAAATCAAAGAACTCTTGCATGTCTTTGGGGTCAGTACCCTCAAAGATTGTGGTATTAGTGGTGACACGGAAGCCTCTAGCTTTAGCGGCGCGAATGGCTTGGACAGCAATATCAAAAACACCTTTGCGATCGACACAGCGATCGTGCAACTCCCGCATCCCATCTAGATGGACGCTAAAAGTCAGATAAGGGGAAGGTTGAAACTTATCGAGGCTCTTTTCTAACAACAAACCATTGGTACACAAGTAAATATACTTTTTGCGCTCAACTAATCCCCGCACAATCTCGTCAATTTGGGGATGTAGCAGAGGTTCTCCCCCAGGAATTGAGACAACTGGTGCGCCACACTCTTCCACTGCGGCGAAGCACTGCTCTGGGGTGAGGTTTTGCTTTAATATTTCCTTTGGATGTTGTATTTTACCACAACCTGTACACGCTAGATTACACCGAAAAAGAGGTTCCAACATTAATACTAAAGGAAAGCGTTTGCGTCCCAACAGACGTTGAGTCACGAGATATTTGCCGATATCTATAGCTTGTTGTAGATTAACTGCCATAATTGCGATCGCTCCTCTTTAAGATATAAAAACACCACTGTAGGGTAGCACCGCTGTGCTAACCTACTCATTGACGTAACCCTGAGTTACAAACCAATCCACAGCATCCTGGAGTGCCCCATTGATTGGAGATTGGGGTAAACCCAACTGTTGCACTGCCTTAGCGGCATTGTAATACATAGGTTGTTTCGCCATGCGAACGCCATCTATAGGCACCGAAGGCGATTTCCCCAGTGGTGCGAGAATTTTTTCATCAACCCAAGCAACACTCAGGGGTAACCAAGTGGGTAAACTTCGCTGGGGTGCTGTCAAGCCTGTAATCTCGGAGAGTTGTTCGAGTAGTTGTTTGAGACTGAGGTTTTGGTGACCCAATATATAGCGATCGCCAGATTTACCCCGCTGCAAGGCCAGTAAATGCCCCCATACCACATCCCGCACATCGATAAAATTCAAACCAGTATCCAAGTAAAAAGGCATTTGTCGCCGCAAAAACCGCAGTATTATATCACCTGTAGGGGTAGGTTTGATATCCAATGACCCAATTGGGCTGCTGGGATTGACTATAACTACCTCCTGACCTTTAGCAGCGGCTTGTATAGCTTCTCGTTCGGCGAGAAATTTAGACTTTTTATAGTTACCCACCAACTTTTCTAAGGGACTCTGATGTGTTTCATCAACGACTTCACCAGATGATCCCACCCCAATAGCTGCCACGGAACTGGTATAAACGGTGCGTTCAATTCCCGCTTTCTTGGCTGCTGCTAGGACATTGCGGGTACCTAAAACATTATGACTGTGGAGTAACTCCCGGTCAGCTTGCCACAAAGAGTAATGGGCTGCCACATGAAACAGGTATTGACAATCGCTCATCTCTTGCCAGAGATTTGCATCGTTCAAATCGCCTTTGACAATTTCCACCTCCAGACTGCGTAGATTTTGGAGATTGCTGCTGGGGCGTACCAGTGCTTTAACTGTATATCCCTCTTGCAGCAGCAACCGCACCAAATGGGCACCAATAAAACCTGTACCGCCCGTGACAAAAACCCTTTTGGATTTTGGATTTTGGATTTTGGATTTTGGATTGATCAATTTGGAATTCCCCTATTTTGAATTTTGGATACAGAAATTTTGCACTAAGTAATGTAAATCTCTGAATCTGATCAGTCCTCCCCGTTCAAAATCTCAAATCTCAAATCTCAAATCTCAAATTTCTTGCGGGGAAACCAATCATCCAAAATGGTGTAGACGACGGGCACAACAATTAAGCTGAGGATAGTTGAAGTCACTAGTCCGCCGGCGATCGCTACGGCCATTGGCGATCGCAATTCGGAACCAGCACCAAAACCTAAGGCTATAGGTAGCATCCCTAAAAGTGTGGAAGCGGTGGTCATCATTATTGGTCTCAGGCGCACTGGCCCTGCTTTGAGAATGGACTCTGTGCGGTCTAAACCAGATTGCCGCAGTTGATTGATGTAATCTACCAGTAAAATGGCATTTTTGTTTGCTAGTCCCAACAAAAACACAAAGCCAATCAGCGAGATCATGCCAAAGTCACTCTTGGTAAAGAGTAAGGCCAGCATCGCCCCCACAATTGACAAGGGCAAAGAAACACCAATTACTAACGGGTCTATCCAGCTTTTGAACAGCAAAATCAGTACCACAACAATGCAGAGTGCCGATAATACCAAAGTACTGCCAAAACTAGCAAATACTTCACCTTGGCGGGCAGAATCTCCTCCCAAATCCAAAGTCACATCAGCAGGTAACACTGCTTTGGCTTCTGCTACTATTTGGTCTGTAGCCTTACCTAAAGACAAATCTTTGCCCAAATTAGCACTGATGTAGGCTACTCTTTGATTATCCAGCCGCTCAATTTGAAAAACCGTGCCTTGGGAGTTGGTTTCACTTGTTACACTAACGTCAGCAAATCCCGGTAGTTTTTCGATGCGCTCTTTAATTGCCTGGGCTGCTTTGTTGAGGGTTTGGAGATTATCGCCTCGTAGTGATACCTGTAGGGGTTTTTGTCCGCCAGTATCAACAAATTGAATATCTTCCACACTGGTAGTTACACCGGGGAGATTAGGCAAAGCAAAGCGTAATTGGTCTTGTACTTCGGCAGTTTTGATGTTGCGGTCTTCCTTGAGCTTGATATAAAGATTACCTTTATTTGGCTCACCCTCACGAGAACCAACAGTAGTAAACACTGTTTCCACTGCTGGAGATTGTCTCACCACATCTTCAAGTTTCTTGGCAACCTCAAGAGAATCGTTTAAGGGGTTGGGGATTGGGGACTGGGGACTGGGGACTGGGGACTGGGGACTGGGGATTGGGGACTGGGGACTGGGGACTGGGGACTGGGGATTGGGATTTGTTCCCTGTGCTTGTGCTGCTTGTGCCTGTAAAAATTGCTCAGGGATTTTTGGTAAGGGGGCGGTGTAGGTAATGTTGAACTCGCCGCGATCTAATTTAGGAATAAATCCTTTGGGAATTAGTAGACTGAGTGCCATACCTGCAACAAAGCTGAGAATGGCTAATGCAATGACTGTTTTGCGATGTTTTAAAGACCAGTTGAGTAAGTTTCTGTAAAATTGGGTAAAATTCACCCAGATGTTTGCTTGTTGGCGTCGTCGGGGAGTTGAGGTCGCGGGTTTTAGCCAGTAGGTAGCCAAGGCTGGTGAGAGTGTACGAGCTACCAATGTGGAAGCAATCATGGCTGCTGAAACTGTGATTCCAAATGGCTTGAAGAATTGCCCGATTACTCCACCCATCAAACCAATGGGTAAGAAAACCGCTACAGCAGTAGCAGTGGTAGCAACGACTGTTAAGCCAATTTCATCTGTAGCTGAGAATGCGGCTTGGCGAGGAGTTTCTCCTTCATCGATGTGCCGCATGATGTTTTCGACATCGATAATCGCATCATCAATGACGCTGCCAATAACTAAGGCCAAAGCTAGCAAGGTAATGGTTTCTAGATTGAAGCCAAAAATTGCCATGACGATAAACGTTGCCAACAAAGATGTCGGAATCGCCAAGGCAGAGATGAGAGTTGCCCGCCAATTCCATAAAAAAGGATAAATTACCACTATGGACAACAAGACGGCTTCCATTAAAGCATCGATTGTTGATTGGGTGGCTTGGCGGATATATTTTGCTTGGGTGGCAGCTAAGGTGAGGTTGACATCTTTGAGTGTAGAGCGCAGCCTTTGGACTTCTTTTTCAACTAGACTCACCACTTCTAAGGTGTTGGCATTACCGCGCTTGATTACTTGAAATGCAAGTGCATCTTGCCCGTTAAACCGGACTAAGGTAGATCCTTGTTGGGTAAGAGCCGCTGCACTGAGCTTCGATGGATCTAAGGGAGTTGCAGTTGCATCGCCCAGGAGTGAAACTTTCAGGACTCCTGGTAGTTTAGCGATCGCACTTACAATCTCATCTTTCGCCAACTTAGTCAAATCTGTGAGATTCCGTGTCGGACTCTCAATGGCATAGCTAATGGCGGCTGACTCGTTCAAGTTCAAGGGAATAATTTTAGAAGTCGCTCCTTGAGGGACAGTCACCTGCTTGAGGACGGCTTCAACTTCTTTGGTTGATGTTTCTAGATTCGTACCAACAGCAAAAGATAGAGCAACGGCTGTTTGACCAGGAAAGGTGGATGAGCGGATATTCTCCAGTCCTTCCAAGGAACGTAAGCGTTCTTCTAGGGGTTTGGTAAGCTTGGCCTCTGTATCGAGGGCAGTTGTCAGGGGGGCTGTAGCATTCACAACCACCACTGGGAAGGTAATATCTGGAAACAATGCATACTTGAGGGAACTGAAAGCAAGAATACCAGCTACCGTGACGGCGATCCAAAAACTCACGGTCAGCCACGAAAATTTAATCGCTAATTTGGAGATATTGAATAATTCTCGTGCGGATTTGGAGTTAGAAAGCTTTACCATCTTGGAAAATTATCGTGCAGGTGACACAATTATTTAGTCATGCTACAGCAATCGCCTTCGGTTTGCGAGTTTTGGTCACCACCAAATGGCAATATTACTTATTGTCACTCAAAATATGACAAAGTTTTTAACAGAGCATGGAACTTTAGCAATGAAACTTGGTTCTGTCGAGCATAAGGAATTATTCTGTCGCAGCTTTACCGAAAGCTACAGGGAATATGAGCCTGAGTCTCTTCCCTGGCCGGATTTGGACGATGCAGCTTTGAGCTTCCTACGCAGTATTCCCTTTTGGGAGAAAGCTCTAGATACAGAGCGACAAGCCGGTGCAATAGTTAGTGGTTACGCACAAACGGTCAGCGATCCCATTTTACAAGCGGCCATCGCCCTCCAAGGTCAAGAAGAACTACGCCACGCTCGCCTGCTGAAAACATTAATTGACCGTTACGGCATCGAAATGCCAGAACGTCTCCCCGTTGAAGTTCCCCATAATATTGAGCCAGTATTTACGCGCTTTGGCTTTGAAGAATGTCTGGATACTTTCTTTGCCTACGGGCTATTTGCGATCGCCCGTGAAGCTAATGTCTTTCCAGAGTCAATCTTCACAATCTTTGATCCCATCATAGACGAAGAAACACGCCATATCGTGTTTTTTGCCAACTGGTTTACCTATACACAAATTCAGCGCGGCCAGGGATTTATCCCGCTGCGGAGTATCAAAACCCTCTGGCACTACGGCAAGGCACTCAGCAATCTGATTGCCGTCTTTGGCAATGATGACCCCAGTCGGACTGGTTTTGCTGCCACCGGCACTAACATCTTTACTAAAGACCTCACACTAGAAAAATTTCTGGAGATTTGCCTAGTGGAAAATCAACGGCGGATGAGCAAGTACGATCCCCGACTCCTGCAACCGCAATTATTGCCCAGACTTGCCAATGTCGCTTTGGGCACCCTCCAGTTAATACCCAAACGCAAACTCCAGAATATCGAGAGCGCTAGTGCCTAACTTTTTACCCCACGACACAATTCTCGTGCCTCAGGGAGCAGAATATCAAGCCGTGTGTCGTGGATTACGCGGCGTGACTGGCTCCATTCCCAGGGTATTACCGATACCTGTTGGGATAAAGCCTTTACTTCAATACCTGCAAAAATCCTCAGAAAATGGACAATTTCTAGCCGCAAAATCGAGAGTGCTGATTGTGGGTATATGTGGCAGCTTGAGCGATCGCTACGGTGTTGGTGACATTGTGCTGTACCAAGATTGCTTTTATCAAGGGAAACGGCAAGAATGCGATCGCCCTTTCACCGCACAATTACACTCAGCCCTGGGCATGGGGCATAGGCAAGAAGCAGAGGAGAAAAACTCTTCTTCCCCAGTCCCCAATCCCCACTCCCCACTGAATTTAGTCAAGGGGTTGACGAGCGATCGCGTCATTTGGTCTGCGGCTGAAAAACGCCGTCTGGGTGAGACTTGGGCGGCTGATGTTGTTGATATGGAGGGATTTACTGCCCTAGAGTTTTTTAATGCAGCTGGGGTTCCAGTGGCAATGTTGCGAGTCGTCAGCGACAATTGTCAGCACGATATCCCTGACCTCACAGGAGCGATCAATTCTGATGGTTCCCTCCGTCCTTTGCCTTTAGCTATGGCAATGCTCCGACAACCTCTTGCTGCTACTCGCCTAATTCGAGCTTCATTAAAAGCATTAAAAGTGTTAGAAAAAGCGATAAATTTGCTCTTTGAAGGCGGAAATAACTAAAGTATACTTTTTTGAGAAATCTTATTTAAATTAAAGTTTACCAATGACAAAAGACAGTTCCCATCAGTTAGCTTTAATTACGCCGATTTACTTAAGGCAAATTATTCGGGTCAATACCCTGAGATTGTAGATAAGCGATTAGCCGTTCTTTTTGTTGACGTTCCTGTTCAATCTGTTCCACCGCCCAAGGTAGCAAATTACTTGCTGCATCCCACCACCGCAACCAATAACCCGTTCGCGCTTCTTTTATTCCTTGCCACGTTCCTAAATATAAACTCATTGAATCAATCCAATGACGACCATTTTCATCAGGTTGTTTTAACTCATAGCGACCATTTTCCCGTTGATAAAATTCCAACAAACCGCCATTTGGGTCAAAAATTACGTAAATTGGGACTTGAAGAATTTGTTCGTAAAAAAACCATTTTCCTGGGGGATAAGTCCGCTTAAATGAATATTCTTCCCCTTCGGTATCTGATAGAAATTCCATCACCACCGCCGGAATATCCCCTTCTAAGTTTGGTGTATAGCTTTTGCGTTCTTTTAAAATCTGATTCACTGATGGCACATAAACCCAATCAGGTGCTTTGATAATAAATTGTCCGTTGATTGTCGCACACAGTCCAAAATTTGAGGCGATTAACATCTGCGGTTGGATGAAACCACTAATTTCTAAGCTTTCACGTAAAGCACCAGCCAAGATTGGCTGACCTGTATTTTCCACTGGTTTATCCTCTAGCTGAAAATCGTTCGGTAACGCTTCCCAAGAGATGACCAGTTGAATTGATGATTTGGTTTCACCAAGTTGGGTTGCCATAAGCATTGTTGGTAGTTGATTTATCTTTATTTTATTTGGGCATTGGTCATTGGTCATTTCCTGCATTTCTCACAAGCTTGAGTGCAGAGGGCAGAGGTCTATGGCAGGAACCCATAACGCGGGACGGGGGGGCAGAGGGGATTGAACTTGGCACATTGAACTCTCCCCTGCTCCCCTGCTCAAGGTTTTGACAGATGTGCTGAGAAATCCGGGATTTGTCGTTTGTTATTCTCCCTCTGCTCCTCACCCCATGCCCAATTCCCAATAACCGCACCTCTACGGACGGACACCACTACTGCGGCAAAGATTAAAATCGCTTAACACTTCGTTACACTAAAGACATGAGAGGAACAAAAGCAAACCTCTCGCAGTTGAAATCAAAGGTGAACGACATGAATGGCACAATTCGCGTTGGTAATCTCTTCGGAATTCCCTTCTACATCCATCCGTCGTGGTTTTTAGTTCTAGGTTTGGTAACTTGGAGCTATAGCAGTGGACTAGCGGCGCAATTTCCTCAATTATCTGCGGGATTAGCTTTGCTATTGGGATTGATGACAGCGCTGATGTTGTTTGCCTCTGTCGTCGCCCATGAATTAGGACACAGTTTTGTTGCTATCCGTCAGGGAATTGATGTCAAATCTATCACACTGTTTATATTTGGCGGTTTGGCAAGCTTAGAAAAAGAATCGAAAACTCCAGGTGAAGCTTTTTGGGTGGCGATCGCTGGCCCACTAGTTAGCTTACTACTCTTTGGAATCTTTACAGCAATTGGTGTTACTACGGCTATTTCAGGGCCGCTAGCTGCAATTCTTGGCGTTTTAGCTGCTGTAAACTTGGCATTAGCGCTGTTTAACCTGATTCCTGGCTTGCCTTTAGATGGCGGTAATATCCTCAAAGCCATCGTTTGGAAAATCACAGGTAATCCTTATAAAGGTGTAACTTTTGCTAGTGGAGTTGGGCAAATATTTGGATGGGTAGCAGTTCTTTCAGGTATACTTCCCCTAGTATTTTTTGGCAGCTTCGGTAACATCTGGAACTTGTTAGTCGGTTTCTTCTTGTTACAAAATGCTGGTAATGCGGCTCAATTTGCCAGAGTGCAAGAAAAACTCACAGGTTTAACAGCGGAAGATGCTGTAACTGCCAATAGCCCGATTGTATCTGCTAATTTGACTCTGAGAGAGTTTGCTGATGAACGGGTGGTAAGTGGACAAAATTGGCATCGGTTTTTAGTGACTGATGATGATGGACAATTAGTAGGTGCGATCGCTACTGATAATTTACGAACCATTCCTACAGCACTGTGGCCAGAAACTCAAGTCAAACAAGTCATGCGACCAATTACAGAATCAACCACAGTTCAATCCGACCAACCTCTGCTAGAAGTTATGCAGCTACTCGAACAACAAAAGCTATCTGTGCTTCCTGTAATTCGTGACAACGGTGTGCTGGTTGGAATCTTAGAAAAAGCTGCAATTATCCAACTATTGCAAAGCCAAACGCAACCTAACCCTGCATAATTTTTTCAAAAAACAATATTCTCTCTTCAACTTCTTCCCTCAGAATTTCTGAGGGGATTTTTTTTGTGAATTGCCCAAATTTATCTCACCACGCGGCTCATCGCCCCGCTATCCATGTACAGCACTTTCGACTCAGCACTCTTGATGTTTAAATTTTAAGCTTCGATTCATTGAACAAGGCAAAAGTAAAAAGTTAAAAGCCAAAAGAAAGAGAAAAAGAGATAAGTTATGAACTGCCTAAATTTATTTATGGGGATTAACTTTTAACTTTTTATTTTTGAATCACTACTTATGCAAACCGACAGCAGATTTTAACTGGGTGAAGTACGCAAGCTAAGTCTTTAAGTGAGGTATCAAGCCTGTTTTACTTCAAAATTCTGACTCCTGTTGGCGCAGCGGGGCGCAGCCCATTCTGAATTTTGCTGTAATTGTTCTGCAAGGATTTTTTACGGGATACCAAGTATATTCCTACCAGGCAGAGACCCGCTATTGCCGCAGGTTCAGGTATGGTCTTAATTCTGGCATAAACAGCTGTTGTAGCTGTGCCTCCTTCAAGCGCTTTAATACTCAACTGAGGAACATCTGGATTAAAGCCAGTTAGCTCAAGTGTGTATTTATTGCCTGCAAATGTGAAACTGTTATAGGCCAAGTTTGTGTCTATAAATACAGAATCTGCATTTTCTTGTGGATTTGTTGAGGTATTCGGTGTATTCACTAAATGGAAGTTGAAGTTAAAAACTTGGTTGATTCCAACGGGGGAGTTGAGGGATAGATTGAGATTTAAAGGTACAAATTCAACGCTTGTACCTTTGAGTACTGTTTCGTTAAAGTACCTCAACTCACCTATTTTGAATACAGAGTCGGTGTCTCCTGAAAAGGAACTTCCATCAAAGACCAGTTTATTTGGAAGTATTGATGGTGAAGAAGGTTGACCCCAAGTAAATGTCTTGGTTCCCACACCTGTATATGTGGGGTTAGTATCAAGGCTTCCTGGAGTCGGTTCTCCCCACGTACCGCTGGAGAAACCAGAAAAAGAGAAAGCTTGTGCTTGACCAGAGAAGCCAAATGCTGTAGTCGCAGTCACAAAAAAACTAGATATGGCAGTCGCAAAAACTAAACTTCGCTTCATAAATTTAGGTTTCAATTCTCATTCCGGAGCTTCTCTAAAGTAAGTCTCCAATCTACCGTAGTAAATTTACGGAAAATGCGCCAATATCTTTTTGTAGTTTTTATGAAGTCTTTATATATTTTTTTTGAAATCTTGTTCAGTAATTTATATTTTTTAAGCTTATTTTATGGAATTTTCAAGCATTTCAACACTTCGTAACTTTTAGTAAAGTGTTGATGAGCATCAACTTACTTGATTGTCTGATTAAATGTCAAGTCAATACAAGGTTAATAGTTTATTAAAAAATAGCAAAGGAGCAGATAATTCATAATCTTGAATTATAAATTATCTGCTCCTCATCCCAGAACTCAGCACTCAGCACTCACTTAGGGTGCAAGAGCATTACCGCGAATTAAACTAGCAATAGTTTTGGCAGTAATTTTCAGTTGGGTGATGGGATTAGCTGGGACAACGGTTTTATACAGATAGCTATCGAATGTTAGTCGCTGTACATCGAGGTCATCGCACATTTCCACAAAGGCTTCGCGGGTGGCGTTGGAACGATAGAATACGGTTTGCAGAATGTCCAGCACTTTGTAAGTGAGTCCGTATTTTTTATCCCAACGCTTCAGGTAAACCTTGAGGTCATCTTCTGTGGGAATCCGGTTACCGTTGTTAGATGCTTCGACAATTGTTTCGGCACACATCCGCCCAGATTTAGCAGCAAAATAAATCCCTTCACCGGAGGACTTGGTAACGTAACCAGCAGCATCTCCCACCAAAGCAATGCGACCGACAACACGACGGGGACGGGGATGTTCAGGAATGGGGTGCGCTTCTACTTTAATGATTTTACCGCCTGCCAGCTTTTGGGATGCACGGGCGCGGATGCCAGCTTGTAACTGTTTGATGCTGGCTTTATTGACGTGCATTGTGCCGGTACCGACAGCTACGTGGTCATATTTGGGAAAGACCCACGCGTAGAAATCTGTAGAAACGTCATCGCCGACATACATTTCAGCGAGGTCGTTGTAGTATGCCATTTTGTCTTCGGGTAAGCGAATGCGCTCTTGGAAAGCGATCGCATAATTATAATCCCCGGCATCCATTTCTTTGGCAACTCGGGAATTCGCCCCATCAGCGCCAATAATCAAATCCACTTTCAGGGTTTTGGCAACACCTTCTGCACCAGTTTCCGTATGGTCAACGTAATGGATGGTATAGGGATCGGTATTGTTTGCTGGTATATCGAGTTTATGAACAGTGGCATTAATTAAATTTGCACCGAGTTTTGCCGCACGATTCCGCAAAAAGCCATCTAGCACTTCCCGGCGGCACATTCCTATATATTCTTCTTCATTTACCAGATTAATATCAACCTCGCGGTTGGAAGGCGAAATCATTTTCATCTTCCTTACCTGGCGATCAATAATCTCTGGTGGTAGATCGAACTCACTCACCATACACAGGGGAATTGCACCCCCGCAAGGCTTAGCATTGTCTAGTTTCCGCTCAAACAGGTAGGTTTCAATCCCAGAGGCAGCCAGTGTTTGTGCGGCAGATGAACCAGCAGGACCTGACCCAATAACAGCAACCCGTAGTGTCAAAGGTCTATCTCCCAATCTTCACATTGATCGAGAGCATACTATCACGGTCTTTCGGCTGATTTGGCGCTTTACCTCCAGGTCTTGCCTGAAATGCAATATTCCTTAACTTTTTGATACAAAAACCGAGATTGGAATGGGAAATTTGGTCAATAGAAAAGTAGGATTGTCAGATGGTAGGAAAAAGACGGGAGTATGCCAAAACACTAAGGTAACCTTAAAGCAGTATTTGATTTAAAAATCTTGAGGCAACTCCAATGGCTTGGCAGCGTCCAGACGGTCGTCTTCCCTACGAACTACGTCCGTTCAGCTTTTACCCCAGTTTCACCCACTTTGCTCCCGGCTCTGTGCTAGCAAGATGTGGTGATACTCAGGTACTTTGTACTGTTAGTGTAACCAAGGGAGTTCCCAGATTTTTGGAAGGAACAGGTAAAGGCTGGTTGACTGCTGAGTACCGAATGCTACCATCTGCTACACAACAACGGCAAGAAAGGGAATTATTGAAATTATCTGGACGGACGCAAGAAATTCAACGTTTAATCGGACGCAGTTTACGTGCAGCATTGGATTTTGAGACACTGGGAGAGCATACGCTGACTGTGGATGCTGATGTGTTGCAAGCTGATGCTGGAACCAGAACCACAGCGATTACAGGTTCTTTTGTCGCTTTGGCTCATGCTATTTCTAAATTGTTGCAGCAGGGGACATTGGAGCGATCGCCCCTGTGTGGACAGATAGCAGCGATTTCCGTAGGATTACTGGAAAAAGAGCCGTTTTTAGATTTAAATTATATCGAAGATGTGGCTGCAACGGTAGATTTTAATGTGGTGATGAATCAACATCTGGAAATCATTGAAGTCCAGGGAACAGCCGAAGAAGGTAGCTTTAGCCGTAGTCAGTTGAATCAACTGCTAGATGTAGCCCAAAAAGGAATTGAGCAATTGTTAATCGCTCAACGTGAAGCGATCGCTGACTGGGAAGCCCTATTTGTGGGTGATTTGTAATATAGAAATCATATTTGATTTTTGAAATCCTACAGCGTAGTCGGGGAGTGGGGAGTAGAGAGTAGGGAATAGTAGTGCAAATGTGCTATTTTACTACCCAAAATTAAATGATTAATTATTTTTATTAAAATTTATTAAAGTTTAATAAAATTACCCATCTGGCGTCAATCAAGCAAGTATGAAGTAACAGGATGTCAATAAAAATAATCATGACAGTGGTTAGTACGACTTACTACTGACAACTTACACATGAAGGTGGTAAGGTGCGTCTAAGTTTATTCAAACTAGCTAATCTACGATGTTAAATGTTTCAAAAGTTAAAAAGGGGGATTGTAAGAAGTTCGGTATTGTATTGCCAGAAGCCAGCAATATGATGATAAAGCTATGAACAAAACCGTTGAAGTTCTACCGGATCAGCCAGCGCTGGTTGCAAGAGCGCTAGAATTAGTTCTGTCCAAGTTAGAAACTGCCATTGAGCAGCGGGGGCGATTTACCATCGCTTTATCAGGCGGCAGTACACCTAAGCCGTTATACGAAGCCATCGCCAATCAAAAATTGCCTTGGGATAAAATTCATATATTCTGGGGTGATGAACGTTATGTACCGCCAGATCATCCCGATAGCAATGAATTGATGACGCGTCGTGCATGGCTAAATCATGTTGATATCCCAGCTGCTAACATTCACGCTGTACCGACTTTAGAAGCTGACCCAGGCCTGACTGCTGCTAAGTATGAACAGCATCTAAAAGAATTTTTCAATTCTTCTGGGGCGGAGTTTCCCGTGTTAGATGTAATATTACTGGGGATGGGTGATGATGCACACACCGCATCTTTATTTCCCCACACAGAGGCTCTGAAAGTACGCGATCGCTTGGTTACTGTGGGTAACAAAAACGAAAGCTTGCGGATAAGTTTCACATACCCCTTCATCAACTCTGCTCGCAGCGTGATTTTTCTGGTTGCTGGTGCTAACAAAAGACCAGCCTTGGCGCAAGTCTTTGCACCTGTAGCCGATGACTTCACTTACCCATCCCGTTTAATTCAGCCCCAAGGAGAACTTTGGTGGCTGCTGGATGCCGCAGCAGGTTTGGAACTCCAATCTTAGAGAAGAAGACGCAAAGGGGCATTGGGCATGGGGCATGGGAAGAGGCAGAGGGGCAGAGGGGATGGGGGGCTGTGGGGCTGTGGGGCAGAGGGGCAGAGGGGATTGAACTTGGCACATTGAACTCTCCCCTGCTCCCCTGCTCCCCATCCCCTGCTCCCCTGCTCCCCTGCTCCCCTGCTCCCCTGCTCCCCTGCTCCTCTGCTCCCCTGCTCCCCTGCTCCCGCGTAAGAGCGTCCCTTCAGGAGTAATTGTTAGAATCGAAAGCTAAGGCCGCCCCTGGAGCTTGCCAATCCCACCATATTTTATGATGATCTTGAACAAAGGCTAAAATCGATGATCGTCTGCCCTAATTGCAATCATCCCAATCCTGACGGCGCTGTCCAGTGTGAAGCTTGTTATACGCCGTTACCAGCAACTACTCACTGTCCCAGTTGTGGGGCAACGGTGCAGGCAGATGCTGCATTCTGTGGTCAGTGTGGCTATAACTTGCACTCAACAGGAGTTCCACATGTTCACGCCCCAGTGGCTGCAACAGTGACTCCTGATATGTCCGTGGAAGTACCGCCGTTAGTTTCACCCGATCCCCTTGTAGAACTTTTACAACCAGATGCGTTGGGAATTAGCGCCTCTGGCAACTCCCATCCTCCTGTTACCTCATCTTTACCACCAACAGCGGTGGCGGCTCCCCCAGTAACTCCGCTACAGCCATCTGTTACAGAAAACACCCCCCCAACACCACTGCCAACTGTTGCAGTTCAACCCGTGGTATCTAGCCAAGGTATTCCTACACCACCACCTTTGGAACCACCACCAACCCCCGAACCCGAAGTATCCGCACCAGCAGCAGCACCAATAGCAACTGCTGCGAGAACGCAATTGCAGCAGGTGAATGCCCGATTAGTCCATATTCAAACGGATATGCTGATTGAATTGCCGCAAAATCTCTCTGTGATTCATATCGGCAAGCCCAATGACCGGATTCCTCCAGATATAGATGTTTCAGGATTTCCCAATTCAGAAATTGTCTCGCGGATTCATGCAGATATTCGCGTGGAAGGAGACGCTCACTATGTTGAAGATGTGGGAAGTTCCAATGGCACTTACATCAATAACTTGCCCCTCTTACCGGGGAACCGTCACCGCTTGCGACCAGGCGATCGCATTAGTTTGGGCAAAGGAGACTTGATGACATTCCTGTTTCAACTTGCTTAGCGATTGCCAATTTTAGATTTTGAATTTTGGATTTTGGATTGAAGAGAAAATCTAGAATCTAAAATCCAAAATTAAATGTCCTCAAATTCATCTGTGGGGAAAATCTAAAATCCGAAGAATTCAGGAGCGGAGCTTTTGAAAGCTTCGCCTCCGGTCAGAAGTTAGGAGTCATAATAGTTAAAGAACCAAGAGAACATTTAATAAATTAATATACCAATCACGCTAAATTCCTGATTAATGAGACTTACACATCCAGTACAAAATTTAGAAGCAGTTCATGAATTGCCCCTACGAAAAATCAAAGATTTCAGGTCATTTTTGCGTAAATTCTGATTAATTCTGAGTTCTGACTCCTGAGTTCTGTGTTGTAATCTAAAATCTAAAATCTAAAATCTAAAATCTAAAATTGATTTATTTATGAAAGAACCAAGCAAAAATTTTGAAACCTTGCTCACAACAGAAGCTCCGCCACTTGTAGAACGCATGGGGCTGAGGTGGCTAGTTGCAGCGGCGATCGCTACTGCTTTATTGTGGCAAGTTCCAGGAGGAGATTATATCTTATACCCATTTACAATCTTGGCAACTTGGTTTCATGAAATGGGTCACGGCTTAATGGCACTCCTATTAGGAGGACAGTTTCAGAAATTGGAAATTTTTAGCAATGGTTCCGGTGTTGCAACTTATGGCATCCGGTCATCATTGGGACCAATCGGGCCGGCAATGGTAGCAGCAGCAGGACCAATGGGGCCACCTCTTGCTGGTGCAGCCTTGATTCTCGCTTCCCGCAGTTTTACAGCAGCTTCCTTAAGTTTGAAAATTTTAGGGAGTTTTTTGTTATTTTCTACATTAATTTGGGTGCGTTCTGCGTTTGGGTTGGTGGCAATTCCTTTGTTGGGTTTAATAATTTTGGGTATTGCTCTGAGGGCACCTCGTTGGGCACAAGGGTTTAGCATTCAATTTTTGGGTGTACAAGCTTGTGTGAGTACATACCATCAACTAGATTATTTATTTAGTAGCTCTGCTGGCCCCCTTGGACTCTCAGATACAGCACAAATGCAGCGGTATTTGCTTTTGCCTTACTGGTTTTGGGGTGGGTTAATGGCGATCGCATCGGGAATGATTTTAGTCCAAAGTCTCCGCGTTGCCTATCGATAATAGTATATTTAGGCTCACCGAATTTGAGATTTTAAATTTTGGATAATGGAATTGAATAGGACTTACGCATTGACATAAAAGCAAAAATGGCAGATAGAGTTTTCAAAGCTTTTATCTAGGTTTTTCAATCAGATTTTGGCGATCGCCAGCAATCAAAAGCAACCTCCAAAAGCCTGGAACAACGTATTTACGTTGATACACAAAATAGTTCTTTTGTACAGTGCGTAAGTCCTATTGAAGATTCTTGCATCCAAAATTTTCTGACAACCTAATCATGGCAAAAAAACTTACAGGGAAAGCTGATGGTCCCTTTGCTGACAGCATAAAAGGAATGATTGCCCTCCAACGCTACGGCCACAGTGACGAGATCGCTGGGATGGTTTCTTATCTCGCCAGTGCCGAGGCTGGTTTCGTCACCGGCGCTAGCTTGAAGATTGACGGCGGCTTCACAGCCTAATTTCTGGGCATGGGGCATGGGATGGGGGAGATGAGGGAGTTGACAGTTATCAGTTATCAGTTAACTTTCTACTGTTTACTGTTCACTGTCCTCTTTGGCTAATGCCCATCATCCTTGAGTATTTTCAAACAAGACTAAGCCATACTTCTCGCCAGTGGGCACAAAGCCAATTCCTCGATAAACTGCTTGTGCTGCTTGGTTGTCGTTACTTGTTTGGTATCATTTCTAAAAGTTTTCGCCGTTCGGAGGGTTGTTGACCGTTATATACTGACGGAAGTCAATCTTCACAACTAAAGTTTTTGGTGTGCCAGCGAGAGATATTTACCACGACACAGTGAAATCTGCCTTGCAGAAGGATGGTTGGACAATCACTCACGATCCATTTCCACTACAAATCGGTAAAAAACGCTTATCAGCCGATCTAGGTGCGGAACGTCTCATTTGTGCCGAAAACGAAATCCAAAAAATCGTTGTTGAAGTAAAGAGTTTCGTGGGACAGTCTGACGTGAAAGATTTGCAGCAGGCATTGGGGCAGTATATTCTTTATCGCCAAATCCTTAACGAGATGGGCATTGAACGAAGTCTATACCTTGCAGTTTCTCAAGTAACTTTTAACAGCGTGTTTACAATAGAGTTGGGGCAAGTTCTACTCAAGAACCAGATTATCAAATTAATTGTCTTTAATGATCAAAGTGAGGCAATTGTGGAATGGATACCCGATTAAAGTACCAAGATATTATTAAAAGCATCCTCCAAAGATACGCAGATCATCGGGCTGCTCTACCCGACAGTTACGACTCTCAAATTCTATTTGACGATGAGCGAGGGCAGTATTTGGTTTTGGATATTGGCTGGAGTGGTGACAAGTACCTCCATGCTACACCTATTCATCTTAGTTTAATCAATAGCAAAATCTGGATTCAATATGATGATACCGAAGAAGGTGTAGTCACTGATTTAATGGAAGCAGGTGTTCCCAAAGAAGATATAGTACTTGGTTTTCGTCATCCCAAAGTGCGGCAGCATACAGGTTTTGCCGTAGCATAGACACAAGTGGTTAAAGAGAATCAAGTTAACGAATACATGGGAAAATACGACTAGCGAGGCATAAAGAGTAACATTCCTGCTTGCTGCCAAGGATGATAGGGTCATATCTATATTTTTTTGTCAACCACTTCTATTGGACTGGCTCTCTAGCAAAAATGAAAGGGACACAGAATAACTGTGTCCCTTATTCAACTACTTGAAGATGCTAATTGGGAATGTAGCTCAGGACTGTTTATAGCAGGCAAATTCCATCGAAAAGGTAGCCATACCAGAAGTGAGCGATCGCAATTCTGTAGAATACCCAAACATTCGCGCTAGGGGTACTTCTGCCCGAATCACTGAATATCCTTGCATTGTCTCAGAACCCAGCAGCAAACCTCGACGGGATGAAATGTCGCCCTGAACTCTTCCCATGAACTCGTTTGGTGTTTCCACTTCTACAAGCATAATCGGTTCGAGGATGTGGGGTTTGGCTTTGGCGATCGCACTTTCAACTGCTTGATGGGAAGCCGACCGAAACGCCAATTCTGAAGAGTCAATGGGGTGATAGGAACCCCCCTCCAAAACGACTTTCACCCCGGTCACCGGATAGCCTGACAGCTTTCCTGATTCCATCGCCTCGCGGAAACCCTTCTCACAAGCAGGGATGTACTCTTTGGGAATCGCACCCCCAACTACCCGATTCTCAAAAACAAATGGCTGATCTGTCGGTTCAATCCACCCAGTAACATGAGCATACTGACCAGGGCCACCTGATTGTTTTTTGAATCGGTAGTCAAAGCTAGCTTTTTGTCCAATGGTTTCCCGGTACGCCACGGCGGGAGTACCAACATAAACTTCAGCATTGTATTCCCGTTGAATCCGCTCTAGGTAGATTTCCAGGTGTAGTTCACCCATCCCAGAAATTAGGGTTGCTCCTGATTCCGGGTCGATGCTCAAGCGGAAGGTGGGGTCTTCCCGTTGAAAGCGGTTGAGTGCTTTGGAAAGGCGATCGCTATCTTCCTGTTTTTTGGGCGTAATTGCCAGTGTAATCACTGATTCGGGCACATACATCCTTTCCAGAGATACTAGTGTTTCTCCGGTACAAAATGTATCGCCAGAGGCGCAATCTACACCCAAGAGAGCAACAATATCCCCAGCAACTGCAACTTTCACCTCTTCGCGCTTGTTGGCGTGCATTCTCACCAAGCGACCGATTTGCACCCATGCGATCCATCTTGTTGATGAATGCCAAACGCGGCACACGGTAGCGTTTCATCTGCCGATCCACTGTGATGGACTGGGATTGCACGCCCGCCACGGCACACAACACCATCACTGCCCCATCCAGTACCCGCAGGGCACGCTCTACTTCAATGGTGAAATCAACATGGACTGGTGTATCAATTAAATTAATTTGAGTATCGTGCCACTGACAGGTTGTCGCAGCCGAGTTAATGGTAATACCATGTAGCTTTTCCTCCGGCATAAAATCCATCGTTGCACCTTTGCCGCCTCCCTTCACCTCCTCAATAGCATGGATTCTGCCTGTGTAGAAGAGAATTCGCTCTGATAGCGTAGTTTTACCAGAGTCAATGTGGGCAGAAATACCAATATTGCGGACGTGTTCTCGGGGAATCATAAAATTTCCTCTTGTTTAAGCAACAAACAGTCACCACCTCAGCGGTGATCTATTTTGCAGTATATATGTAGTATTAAGAAAATAAAAGGCTGTTAAACTCATCGCACCGCTAAAAGGGGATGGGATTTCACATTGACTGTTGACGGTTAAGAGTCAACGAATTTTGGATTTTAGATTTACCATAGCGCCGGCGGCAAGCGAGTTATCGATAGCGGAGCGTAAAGCCTTCTCTTCTCCTTCTCCTCTCGGAGACGCTACGCGAACGAGAGGCTTCGCCAACGCCAACGGCATGGCAACTCTTAGAGACGCTACGCGAACGCTTAGAGCGAGTACTCGAGCGCCGCGTCTTTTGGAATGATGGATGGTGGCATAGATGCTGCTATTATCCGTTTCTTTGGTCGTTCGTTGATGGCAAAAGTGCAGCAGCGTATTCTTGACGATTATTTGGGTGAACAGCCTGTGGGAACATCAATGATTGTGGAAACAGGTCATCACAAGCATCATTTTTTAGCTCATACACCAACGATGCGAGCTCCCATGACAGTTGCTGGGACAGATATTCCTTATATAGCAATGTGGGCGATGCTGCTAGCAGTTCGATATCATAATCAACACGCCAAGCAAAAAATTAACACTATTGCTTGTCCTGGATTGGGTACTGGAATAGGAAGAGTCACATATACTGAGGCTGCTAGACAGATGGCTTTAGCCTACGATCATTTTTTGTATCCACCCAAGCGTCTCAATTGTATAGTTGCAGCGGAAAGACAACTTCAGATATGGGAAGGAGGAGATTCTAGGTAAAGTCTCAAAAAAGACCCTGGCGTGGTATCCTGCTGGGGCGATCGCTACTCTGAACGCTATGCCAAATAAACGCTTCTATTACATTGGTTTTGGACAAGATGATTTAGGTTCGTCGCCCCCCAGCATAGCGCTATTATCCGGCGACCCAGAGCGATCGCGTCTCATTGCTCAAACTTATTTACAGGATGTACGCTTGTTATCGGAAAATCGCGGACTCAATAGCTATGTAGGATTTTTACCTAATGGTCGCCCCATTTTATCTGCTACTAGTGGTATGGGTGCGCCTTCATTAAGTATTGTTGTGAATGAGTTGGTACAAGTAGGTATTCGGCAAATTATTCGCATTGGCACTTGTGGTTCCATTCAACCCCATATCACTGTCGGTAGCGTTGTTATTAGTAGTGCAGCGTTGTGTCGCCAAGGTGCAGCAAATGACATTGCGCCTGTGGAATATCCAGCCGCAGCTGACCCGTTTTTGACAGTCGCTTTAGTTAAAGCCGCACGAGAATTAAAAGTTGAGTATTACTTAGGAATTACGGCATCAGTCGATAATTGCAATCAAGTTATACAGTAAGTATACATCCGGATTTCATATGATATTGAGTTTTCTCACTTACAATCACTCAACACGTTACCCCACCCTAACCCTCCCCGTATGTATTGGGGAGGGAACTAGATTCCTTTTTCCCCCCAATCCATCGGGGGGATTAAGGGGGGTAAAACGTATGTGGGACAAGCCTTTAAGCTTAAATTGACACCCATGAGCACTGCCGTGCCCCTACACCCAGGGTCACTCTTCAGTTCCCTTTCCTTCAGATTGCTTTTGGGCAAAGGCAGATTCAAAAATACTACCCTTAAGAGGATGTGACGATTTAAGGATTAGTTTAATTTGAGGAATTTCTGTCCTGATTGCTGTTGATTCATCATTTGTGACATTCCTAAATAAAGGATTGTTGAAAATCGATGATTGCATTGAACTTTTTTGTTTTTGAGTGGTTATCTGTGGTCTTTCTTCAGCTTCAGTTTCTTGATAAACAGATAGATTTGAGGAAACTGGACTGCTAGATATAGGATGTGAAATCTGAGAAGGAATGTCCGCCTGGGTAGGTGAATTAATTGGTTGCTCGTTCTTAGATTGAGTGTTTTGCTGAAATAGCGAATTATTGCGAGAGTCAGATTCTGTTGGTGGAAGTTCAACAATGCTTGGCTTGATTTGGTCAATTTCTACCAGTTTTTCTGCTTGCTGTTGTTTTAGCTTCGGCTTTGGTTCTTGTAGTTTACTTTCATCCAATTCTCCTGAAATCTGATTACAGATTAGATAGGGTTCACAGTAGCGAACAAACACCACCAGGTAAGATTTATAAAACAATCTAGGGGCTTGCTCGAAAGAATCTATATCTGATATCTCCTCCTGATCTTGCAACTCTTTTTTCATTTGCTGCCATTCTCTAGCTTGTTTTTGTCGCTCCATTTCCCGCTGCGATTTCACAATACTTCCCATTGATCCAATGTCGTTTTCAACTAAGACTAAATTATTAAAAAGATTAGGCAACCAGGAGATGATCTGTTCTACAGGAGACCGCACTGAGGTGAGATATTTGTTTTCATGTAATCTCATATTTTTAATCAACTGTGAATACCAGGAAACTGCTAAAGTTCTGGCAAACAAGAAGACATCAGCAGTATAAATCACAGATTTAGGGAGTTGAATAAGCTTGAATAGAAGAATGTCCGATGTTACCTTATTGGCATTGTTTATCTTTTCTAAAGCCTCTACGACACTTTCTCGAATTGAAATATCTTCATCTTTTAGCACTGCAACTAGAGCATCTACTGCATCATTACTACAAATCTCTTGTAGAGCTTTTATGGCACTCTTTTGAATGCTCCTTTCCGGATCGTAGAGAGCTTTAGACAATACTCTCACCGCATTAGCATCACCAATTTGTTTTAAAGCTTCTAGCGCACTTTCTCGAATGTTTTCTTCTGAATCGTTAAGAGCTTTAGCCAAGGCTTTTATTACAAATGAAGCTCTTGCTGCATCAGAATTGCCAATTTTTCCTAAAGCTTGCACAGCACCTAGTCTAAGGGTACTGTCCTTGGAGTCAAGAGCAAAAGCTAAACCTTCTGTGATATCGAAGTCATCTACCTCCTCAGATTCCTCTTCAAACCATGCTACTAAATTTTCCTTTGTAATACACGAGATACCTAGCTTTCCTAAAGCTACAATCGCACTCAGTTTAACATCTTTGTCTTCGTAAGATAAGAATACTTTAAATAAGATTCTGACTGTACTGACTGTACGAGTATTATTGCCTGAATCATCAGAAATTTTTAAATCAAGATTGCCAATCTCTGCTAAAGCTTCTACTGCCTCCTTACTAAAATCAGTATCTTCATCTTGTAAAGCCATTGCGGCTATAGTTTTCAAAGCACCATGAACACCAAGTTTGCCTAGAGCTAAATAAGCATTCCATTGAATACTAAAGTCAATACTCTCATCACTGATGATTGTATTTAAGACTTGCTGGGCTGCTTCCGTACCAATATTTCTCAAAGCATCTATTAAAGCATTTATTACCAATAGATATCTAGACCGAATCAAAGAATTATCTTTTAACTTATCTATATTTGGAGATAAGATTTTGATAGATTTATGCAACGCTTCTACAGCATCAACAGTGCCAATTTTCGCTAAAGCTTCTGCTGCACGCATTGCACCAAAGCCACAAACATCACCTGTATTCTCAAAAACTGTGGCTAGGGTTTTCACCGCATCAATGTCACCAATCTTTTCCCAAGCATTTACAACATCCGTAGAAAGTAAAGGGTGGGAAAAAATTATATCCTTGTGGATGAGCGAAGCTATAGCTTTGATCGCATCATCATTACCAATGTTTTCTAAAGCATTTACTGTTGCCCATAGAACTTCATTGTCCTCTTGATTGAGGAATTTTGTTAAAAGCTCTAATGAAGTAGTTGTATCAAGTTCTCCTAAAACTTCTGCTGCAATCACTCGAACATAAACGTCTTGATGATCGTTAGCGATCGCACTTAAGGCTTCTATCGCATCAGCACTGCCAATCCTCCGCAAAGCTAATAAAGCCCGATTTTGAACAAAAAATGTGTTTTTTTCGTTCCGAGCCATTTCAATTAAAGTTTTGACGATATCAACATCAGCACTATCAACTAAAAAATCTATGGCAATTTTTTGGGCGAAAGGATTTTTATGGTTGATTAAAGATCTCACAGAATCACGATCGCCAATTGCTGCTACAGCTTTAGCCGCACTTAATTGAACATACCAATCCTCATGATTTATAGCTTGTCTCAGCTTTTCAGCAGTCCTTGAACATACCTGAGCGATCGCCTCAATAATGGATTGAATAAAATCTGCTTCTGGATAAACTTTCCAAAATTCATAAATTTGTTCAATAGTCTTTGTAAACAAAGGTTTTTCCAAGAACTTTTCTTTACATTCAGCAATACAACGACCTGCTAATAGCAAATGTGTTCTGAAAATATCATCTTTCACTTTTGTGATATTCTCAAGCAGAGGAAGCGGATCTTTCATCAATCCTGCCATTAAACTCAAAGTTTCATGCCAGTAATCTTCCCAAAAATGTGCCTTAACCAGCTCAATTCCATCCTTGGCTCCATTCTTCGTTTGGCGTACCAGATATTTTGCTGTCAAATACTCCTGAAACGGGTAGTGCAGAAACTGATACTGATTGCCATCCTCGTATAACTTCTGCAAAATGCCATCTTGTTCTGAGAGTGCCGTGATTAACTCGTGTGTAGTAGCTCCTTTAAACTCTGAATGTACATGATTTCCACCCAAGTAGTCCTCAATCCGCTGATTGAGATCATCCGCGTCAAAAGTCTTCTGCTCAGCACAAGTAAAGTCGTAAGCAAGCTCTTCTAGAAGCTGCATCTTTGCTTCTTTGCTGAATGCCCGCTGTGAAAATATGTAATTTTGTTTTGAGTTCCATTTTTGCAGTATATGCTCCACAGCCTTCTCATACACTTGGCAACGTCGGGTAAGTATCAATTCCTGATTCTGATAAAGACTGCAAATCAAAGACAACAGCAGCGGATTCTGTGCCAATACCTTGATTTGAGCTTGACTTCCTAACTCTCGAATCAGTTGTGATGCAGACACCGATTCATCACTCGAGTGTTCTTCTGTATTGCTAAACCAAATATTAATGTACTGCTTAATCTGCTTTTCATTAAATCGAACAATTTCTACCTCCTTTGCCTCTGTAATAAACCCCTGTTCATAACCAACGATTCGAGAAGTACAAATAATAAGTGAATCAGGATAGTGGCTGACAAATCGATTCAATTTTTCTCTTAGATCGATCCGTTTGTTATCAATTCGAGGTACTTCATCTAGTGCGTCTAACAACAGGAGACACTGCCCCTTCTTCAATTTCTCCCGCAAGAATCCCTGTATATCTTGTTCAGGTTTGCAATAATTTCTATGAATCAGTTTCGGAATTTCATCAATTAACTCCTGCGAGGATTTCGCCAACTCTGATAATCTCAGAGGGAGAGGCAGAATAATATCTTCCAGTGACTCAGGGTTCTCGAGCAACTGCTTTCGTGCGTGTCGAGCAGCTGTTATTGCTTCCATACTCAACAGAGTAGATTTACCCATGCCTGGGTCAGCCAATACCATAGTAATCTTATGCTCCTGTTTGACCCCCTTCCAATCGACCTGCTGTCGTTTCAGTTCTTCTCGTTCACCCTTAAGTGCATAGATTTGCTTCGTTTCTTCCTCTGATTGTTTTTTTCGATGGTTCCTAATGCTTTTAACTTGATGGTGGCCTTGGCGTTCCAGTGTTACTTGAATCGGAATGTACTGGTCAGTTGGTTGCTTAAACTGATCAGATTTTTTTTCAACATCCTGCAAAAATTCGCAGACTGCTTTCCTTTGTTCTTCAGGACTCAAAGATGGTAGAATACTTTCCGGATCGGCACCTTGATGAATAAAAATATCCCTTGCTTGGTTAATGGCAATATTGCCCTGACCTTCCTGCTGTGTCAACTGTTGATTAGTTTTGAAGTCAGACAAAACAGCCTCACCTTTGTCTTCAAGTAGTGATTTGATGCCTGCATTCAAAATCGCTAGGCTTTCCTGCGGTTTATCACTCTGATTCATAAGTCACCTATAAAAAACTTTGACTATGCTTAGTGCTTTATATTGATGTCTCGGCCATGCCCAATAACAATATTGTTATTGCCAGATTGTGTTATCTTCTTTTGGTTGACGTTAATTGCACTTCCTTGCTCACGATTAAACTCACCAGGCTCAGATTCAATTTCAGGTTCACCCTTAAATGGCAGTTCTTTCGGTTCAAGATCGCCGCCTGCATAATATGCCAGGATGAAGTTGTCAGCTTGCTCAAAGTTCAAAATAGGATGCTGGCGATAGCCAGTTCTTTCAGGCACTACCTCACGAGCGTACAGTGCTAGATCTATCACCCGCACATAAGCATCATTTTGCGAAGCTCCTTTACCTGCAAGTGCTTCAATCAATGCCAGCGTAAAAGCACTGTAGGGTCTTCCTGCGTAAGATTTTTCATCAGCTTTAGAGGAAGCAATCACTACTCGTCCTTTCCCTTCACCAAACAAAGCTTGAGCCTGTGGAGGAAGTGGTGCTTTTTCCGCTTCATAACCCAAGCTTTTGGTATCTGCTAATCCACCAGCATGGCAACAATCTAGCAAGACCAAAAGCTTTCTGGCTGAAATTGCCTGTAGCTTGGCAGCAAATTCTTCACCACTAATTGCAGTCTGGTATAATTTGTTTTGGTCATATCCAAAACACATCAGGTAATACTTTTCTCCTATCGGACTGACTACCTTATAGCCATGCCCAGAAAAATAGACGATTACCGTAGAATCAGGTGTAGCAGATTGAGCTAATCGGTCTAGAGCGGCCAGAACGTCCTCTCGCTTTGCTTGTTCTTTTGTCAATACATGCACCTGCTCAGGGGGATAGGCACAGCGTTCTGGGTTTTTCAGAATATCAGCTAAACCTACAGCATCATTTACGGTAGTACGTAAGTCACCGCCAACTCCAACAATACAGGCGTAACCTTGGCTAAAAAGTTTATTCTCTGACATGGGTATAATTTGGGTAAAAAGTTCATTCACTACGAGATAGGTGTTAGTTAGTATATAAAGTCAGAAACTTTGGTCTAGTACAGTACCGCGGAAATAAACCAACCATTCTAAATCTCCGAAAAACCTATGTTGTCTTCGTTTTGACTTTTGACTTTTGACTTTTGACTTCCGCCCTGCGGTACTAGCCCTTTCAAGGTAAGCATCTGTACTATCCAAGTTTTTACGGCATTTCAGGCATCGGCTGGAATTGAGCAAAGAATGTATGCATTAAACTCCAAATTTTTCGACTGTAAATTAAGCGATGCCTACGCCTGAGCCAAAATCACAAAAATGGGTTAAAAACAGCATTTGTTTTATAGTACAAATGTTCACATTGAAACGGCTAAACTTAGGTCTTATGCAGTTGACAAATATACTAAAACACGATACTCAAATAATAAAGGTGAAGCATGACTTGACATCAATAGCTGTCTTCCAATAGATGCTCAAGTTTTAAAAGGAAAAAATTGTGCTTGTAAGTAAAAGTCTTTAGTGGAATTTCATAATATACCTCAATCAATGATTGCACTGGTTATTTTTGATAACCTTCTAGGTACTTCAAATAATTTTTAGCAGATTCCGTAAAAATATCTATAAAAAATTCTATAGCAGAAGCTTTGCAAGAAATGGTAGAAGCAGGAGGATGGCGTGCTAGACACAGCTATTACAGCCAACTTGCAAACTTAGTCAGAGACGGTTTAGTGTCAATAGGAATTAAACCCTTACTTCCTGAAGGAAGTTCATCTGTGGTTTTGAATGCCTACTATTTGCCAGATAATTTTAGCTATGAAGAATTTCACGACCAACTCAAAGCAGAGAATTATGTAATTTATTCTGGACAGGGAAATTTAGCCCAATCTATCTTTCGAGTATCAACAATGGGAGCTATTACCCAGGCTGACATGGAACGATTTGTTGATGTTGTTCAACAAATTATTTCAAAAAGACCAGGACTTACGCATTGACAGGAATTTGGCTATGTGCATTCAAGCGGACATGATATGAGCGATATGAGCCAAGGGATTTATTTGATGAAGATTTATCATTAAGGTAGCAGGGGGGCAGAGGAGCTCTTGAGCAGAGGGGAAGGGTTTTTGGTTTTCTGCATAGATTCGGGAATCATAACTAATTAGCCGGACATGATATAAATAGGCACAGAAACAACATCTAAAGTTTCGCCGTCTTGAAATACTTCTAACAAAATAGGGTATCCTATGGATACCCTATTTTAATTAATTAGCTAACTCAGGAATCTACGCTCCGACGGCTTCCTTCGCAGCGTACAACACCTCAGCATTGATTTCTTTGAAACCGCGATCGCGGGCAAATTTTTCAGTATTCCGCTTCACTTTACCGCGCACAAATCCTGGAATTTTATTCAATTCTGCTTGACCATCTTTTGTCCAACTCAGGTCAGAATCAGCAGAAATTCCTTTAGTAATTACTTCCTTAGTATCATGACCTCCAAATATTTCTAAAAGATGATCTTCCATTCCCAAAGTGAAGGAATTGTAGATTAAATCTGTAATTTGATTTGTACCTTCGTAACCCATAAATGGCTTGTAACCAATGGGGAAGTTTTGGACGTGGATAGGTGCAGCAATCACACCGCAAGGAATATCCAAGCGCTTACCAACGTGGCGTTCCATTTGGGTGCCGAAAATAGCAGAGGGTTCGACGCGAGCGATCGCATCCCCAATTGCGCCATGATCGTCTGTAATCAGCACTTCATCGCAATATTCGCTCACCTGTTCCCGGAACCAGTCTGCATCATATTTGCAGTAAGTTCCAGCCCAAACTACGTGAATCCCCATTTCTCGTGACAAAATTTTAGTAATGGCGGCGGCGTGAGTGTTGTCACCAAAGACCACTGCTTTTTTGCCAGTCAAGTTTTGACAGTCAATGGAACGGGAGAACCAAGCAGCCTGTGATACATACAAGGTTTGCTCATTGATGAAGTCTTCGTAGTCAACTTCTGCACCTTGGGCGTTAATTACCTGCTGAATTTTACGGATACACCGAGCAGTTTCCACTACACCCATTGGAGTTATGTTTATATAAGGTGTGCCGAATTGTTCTTCTAGGTAACGAGCTGTAGTCAAACCGAGTTCACGGTAAGGCACCAGGTTAAACCAGGCTTTGGGCATTTTTTTCAAGTCGTTCACCGAAGCACCTTCGGGAATTAAGGTATTTACCTCAATTCCCAAGTCAGCCATTAAGCGTTTGAGTTCGGTGCAGTCGTGATTATTGTGGAAACCGAGGGTGGTAGTACCGATAATGTTAACTGAGGGCTTTTCGGTTTTGCCTTCTGCTAATTCGCCCCGCTTGCGGGCTTTTTCAATGTAGTATTGGACGATTTGATCGAGAGTGCGATCGGCTGCTTGCAGCTCGTTGTAGCGGTAATGGTTCACATCCGCCAGCATTACGTCGCCTTTCGCTTCCAGTTGCGCCCGTTCCACAAAGTTGTGTAAGTCTTCTTGCAAAATGCTAGAAGTGCAGGTGGGAGTTAACACAATCAAATCTGGGTGTTCCTCGGCGTCTTTGCGGGTGATGTTATCTACCACCTTTTCCTGAGAACCGCGTGCCAAAACGTTGCGATCGACAACACTGGTTGTCACCGGAGTGAAATCCCTCTCCCGCGATAGCATGGAGCGCATGACGTTGAAGTAATCATCCCCTAGTGGCGCGTGCATGATTGCATGAACGTTTTTAAAAGAACTAGCGATTCGGAGAGTGCCGATATGGGCTGGGCCTGCATACATCCAGTAAGCCAATTTCATTTGTGTCTTCTCCCTTTTCAACTAAAACAACACGGAGTCCCATAAAAATTGGACTATAAGTGCGTAAGCAACCCACGGCTAAAAGCCAGTGGGCTTCAGCCCAGTTCAAAGTAGCCAATCGGAAACAGATTTAACTGTCCTTCCGATTGACAACTAATCCCCGGACTTTCGGGCTGGATTACGGACAACCCCAAAGCTGCAATGTTCAACGCAGCATTAATATCAGCATCATGCTCAAAACCACAATGCCCACACTTAAACAATTTACCAGAACGATAAGACTTGCCTTTGATAGGGTGTACGTGGTGACACCGCGAACAAGTCTGACTGGTATATGCGGGTGGGACAAAAACGATGGGTACTCCAGCAATATTAGCCTTGTACTCAACAAATATCCTCAGTTGGTAAAAAGCCCAATTGTTAGTTCTACGCCATTCAGATTTGGAACGTGGCTTTTGATTGAGCGATTCTCTGATATTAGTCAAATTCTCAAATGCCAAAGCCGCGTTACTGCGTTTGGCATCTTGAACCAATTGTTTCGAGATATTGTGATTCAACCACTTTTGAAACCTTTGTTCTCTCCCAGAGAGCCTTCTGAGCAGTCTGCGACTAGACCGAGTGCGTTTAGATTGAACATTGGATCTGACCTGACTGTATCGCTCACGAGTGTTTTGAATCTGCTTCCCACTCCAGGATTTACCACCAGAAGTGGTAGCGATATCGCGTCTACCCAAATCAACCCCAATTACTTTAGGCGTTTTGCCTGTGGGGTCAGTGGGAAGGTCAACACAAATATTGATGTAATAGTCACCGCGTTTAGTTTTGTTGAGTGTGGCAGCAGTTGGAGATTGCCCTTTGAGCAATGCCAACTGGTAATTACCAATACTCAACTTAAACTTAACCCGACCACACATCAAGGTAATGCCAACAGATTGCAGTTCCTCAATGTATTGAAAAGTCCGAATATCCAAGTTAATGGATGTCGGTCTAAATTTGTGGACTTGTTTGACTGCTTTGGCGTTGCCAATCACACGACGGATTGCTTGGCAGACATGATTTGCTTTCAAAAGAGTCGATTCACGTACTGGCTTGTAAACCAAGTGGTGAAGTTTAGTTGTGTTCCAGCAATTCTCACGTTTTGCAACTTCATGTATCTGATTGCAAGCATCAGCAAATAAGAGCAAAGTGCGGTCTATTTCGCTCCGCAACTCTACAGGGACTTGAAGCTTGCATTTTACAGATATGGTTTGCATTTGAGATGGATAACAACTCATCCTAGTCTAGCACAATTTCACGTAACCTAAAGGTTCTCGTGTCGTGTTTCCTCCCATAGCCTTTAGGCTATGGGAGGAAACACTACCCGCGAGGTTTTATGATTATTTATTCAATCGTTTTTGATTGTCGCAAAACTTGTATCTCTAATGAAGTGAAGACTTGTAAGGGCTTTGTCTGAAGTCTGTAGCTGTAAGCATCCGCCAACCCTCGTTCCTGATTGGAATCTAGCTTCTGAATTTGACAACGTTTCTGTTGTTTTTTGAAAATAAATCTTAATTTTTCGGCAAATTTGTTTTCAATTCGGGGGGATATATTAACTATTTAGCTGATTGTAGCAGCGCGAAAAATCTGTTCAGCAGTCAAATTCAAGTCAGGGAAGGCTGGTGATTGGAGACGTTCCCCGCTACGGAACTGGCTGACTTGGTATTCACCTTCTACCAAACAGTAAATCGATATAGTTGGTTGTTTAGGGCTGCCAATAAAGCGCCTACCACCTAAAGCTGCATAATCTACAATCCAGTATTCTGGTATGCCTATTGCTTCATAGTCAGCCGCTTTTTTTAAATAATCATCTCTCCAGTTAGTACTAACTACCTCAATGACCAACGGAATAGATGCTGCTTGACTAACAGTTGATTCTTTTTTCCACAGAGGTTCATTGACTAAATTCGGCTGATTTAATATCAGGATATCTGGTGAGTAAGCTGATTCGCTCTCAGTGGGTTTAATAAATGCTGTTTTGGGTATGAAATAAGGGAAATTTAAGCGCTTATATTCTGTAACAATTTCTCCAACTAAAAATCCAATTACCTGTTCATGCTCGCCTGTTGGTGGTGACATTTGAAGAATTACTCCACTATGCAATTCATAGCGTCGCTGTGGGTTTTCTGGATACCAATCAACAAATTCATCAAATGTAACTAGTTTGCGTAAGGTTTGAGTCATGATTTATTGCTCGACTGTTGACTGATGACTGTTAACTATTAACCGTCAGCAGTCAACAGCGTCGGGGTTTCTTGACAGTCCGTTGAACACTTATCATTAGAGCTGACGCTCTTACACACCAGAAACCGGGAGTTTTTTGATAAGGAATTAAACGGACAGAAAATTAGTTACTGTCGAAAAATTTCTACTTTTTGTAACACTACCTCTTGATTTGGACGATCTCTAGTCGTGGGTACATTGGCAATCTGGTTGACTACATCCATACCTTCTACAACTTCACCAAAAACACTGTGTTTGCGGTCAAGGTAAGGCGTTGGTACTTCTGTAATGAACCATTGGGAACCATTAGTACCGGGTCCGGCATTTGCCATTGAGACGATACCCGCACTAGAGTGTTTCAATTCGGGATGAAATTCATCTCCAAATTGATATCCCGGCCCACCAGTACCCCAACGGTTAGCCATATCCAAATAACGAGTCAGGGGATCGCCGCACTGAATCATAAAATCAGGGATGACTCGGTGAAAGCGAACCCCATCATAGGCAGGAGTACCCTTGAGAGATTGACCAGTTTTAGGGTCTTTCCAGTCAATTGTTCCAGTCGCTAGACCGACAAAATTTTTGACTGTGTTGGGGGTTTTTTCTTCCTCTAAACGAACTACAATTTCCCCCAAAGAAGTAATTAAACGAGCGTGAAGTTTGCCATCGCCGGGAATATTAATTTCTGGAAAATTCATGAGTTATCCTATGAATGAAAACTGCCAGTATTTGAGCTATTATCAGTTTATCAGCATTCAACTAATTCGTAATTCGTAATTCGTAATTATTAGTGGAACACCACACCAAAATTTCTGAGTTGGTTATCTTGAATTAGTTGGGGTCTAAATTCTCAACTAATTAAATTACGAATTACGAATTATCAATTACGAATTATTTTAAGTTACAGGTTTACAGATTACCAAAAAAATCAATCCAGAAAATTTAAGAAAAAGAATATTTCACTCTGGTAAATTAATAGCTGGATTGCGGCTAAAGAATCCTCTAGGTACTAGCTTAAATCCAACTCGATGAACAGGCATCACAGGCCAATCTTCCGATCGCGGAATATGAGTCACGCCCATTGTGTACCATAACACGATATCTTCACCCAGTAACGATTCATCATCTGCAATATATTTAGGTAAACCCTGTCCCGGTTGAGTTTGATTGGGATAATCACCCCCAGCATAGAGTTCGCTAGGTTTATATTTTGTTACCCAAACGTGGTGTGTGGCAAATTCTGCGCGTTCTCGGATTTTTGAGCCTTCTACAGGAAAAAACATCGAATTTCCTTCTGGAATCAGCATATATCCAAGTGTAGCACCGAGAGCATTCTTTTTATCTGCACTCACAATCATCCATTTTCGACTGTGTTTCATATCCAAATCGCGCACAGCATCTGTTTCTTTGGCTAATGGGTTTTCTGCCACTACCATCGCATTTCCTAAAGGATTTTTTTCATCCATCGGCAAAGCGTTAACATTCATTTCCATCACGGAATTAGCTTTACCATCGACATCCAAATCTAGGCGATAGTTGAAAAAGTGCTGGTGATTTACTCCGATAATGTTTTTTGCAATTAGCTGACCATAGGAATTTTCTTGGGATTGTTTTTCGTCAGCCGTTCCCTGTACCAATACAATACCTGTTAATTCGTTTTGTACTTCTAAAGTCCCATCCTGGTGAAAGATCCAATTCAGGCTGTAATCATAGTTATCAATTGCCACTGTCATCGTCATCACTAATTCTCGATTGCGACGGACATCATTACGTTGAGTATTATACTCATAATGTTTCCACAGCATTCCATTATCGCGTTCGTAGATACCAATAACCCCTGGCATTTTGTAAGGTTCTCCCTGTTCATCAGCAAATATTGCATCTAACAATAGACCGTTTTCAGGAATTTCCTTACCTAACTCCATCTTATTTGCTAATAAACCAAGGTTATATTCCCCAACATCAAAGGCATTTCTAAATGACCAAGTAGGCTCCGGATCGCCATAAGGAACTACCATTTCTGAGAGGCTAGCGCGGTACAAAACTGGCCGGAGATTTTCTCCATCTTTGTGTGTCACTTGGTACAGCATCAAACCACTACGGGGATGCATTAAATAGCGAAAATTCCAACCCTGCCAGCTAATTTGATTATCGTTAATTTGGAAGCTTTTACCATTAGGTTGCAGAATTTTTAATGCTTTGGGTGGTGAAAGTAATTTGCCCAAAGATTTAACATCGTAGTTCCAATTTTCTTGAGAGAAAGGTACTTTTCCCCTATCAACAACACTGGCGATTTTACCTGTATTTAAATTTACAGTTGCTACCACTCCTTCAATCGGACTACCGTAATAATTCCAGCGTTCCCGCTTCGGGTTGCCGTAGGCATCGCCTTTATAATAAGATAAGCCCCGACAAAGACGATTACCTGTTTTTTCTTCCTGTTCGCTCAGAATTCCTGGTGCCCACCAACTGATTTTAACTCGCTCAAAATCGGTAATTCCCCGCCTTTGCATCGCCGCTTGCCATCGGGGATCGGCTTTAACTACCTGGGTTGCTAGTTCATATTCTGAATTGACGAGTGCCGGTTGGACAGAGGGTATTTCTTTCCAGGAATTTAAGCTTTTGCTGGTTAAATCAACAACTCCCTCAAAAGTTTTGTTTTGCGATCGCTCATAGATTACCAAAAAAGCTTGGCGCTTGAAAACTTTACCAGGTGTGAAATTTAAAACTTCTTCTTTATCTGGTTCTTCTAAAGCAATCAGTGGAAAGGCTGCCATTTCGCTCAAAGTTTTTTCTCTTTTGACAACCGAAACAGATGTACTAATTTCTGCCTCAGTTAATGCACTTAAAGGATGAGAAATTGAAACCTGCTGAGCAGATAATCTTCTCATTAATCCAAATGAGATAGAAATGACAACAATGATGGCAATAGCTAGCACAAAAAAATACCTTAGCCGCTTAATCATCTTTTACGTTTTGACAAAAGACGTACAGTTATCTATTTCCAAGCCTAAGCCTGAAAACCGATAAATTCAGAGGCTAAAGGTAAATTAATTTGGGAAGAGGTGGGGAGTCGGGGGAGAAAGGGGAGATTAGAAAAAAGCTTCCCACACCTCCCAATGCCCGATGCCTCATGCCCCACTCCCCATTCCCAATGCCCTAATTTATGCAGAAACTAAACGACGTAAAGATTCAGCGCGGCGTTTTGCAATAGGGTTGTTTGGAGCAAATTTGAGTGCTTCTTCGTAAGTTTGTAATGCTTGAGTAGTTAATTTTTTTTTCTCATAGGCGTGACCAAGATTATTCAACGCTGTCACATAATCTGGTTGAAATTTTAGGGCTTCTTTGTACTGACGAATTGCTAGGTCATATTGCTCTTGAATAAAGTAAACATAGCCTAGTCCATTGTAAATGGGGGCAACATTTTCTTCTCCCTCTTCTTGGGAAGCTTTCAGAGCTTTTTGAAATAATGCGATCGCCTGAGAATACAATTTTTTTTCGGAATAGATACTCCCTAACTCGTAATATTCTTGAGTGGTGCCTTTTTCTTTCTCTAATTTCTTTCGTAACTTAGAAAAAGAGCTTTCAACCTTGCGAGTTTTGAAAATTTGGCGAAAAACACCCACAACTGTAAATGTGAGCAAACCGACCAAAATTGAGAGATAAACTACGGCTAGATTATTATCCATTGCCTGCAAATACAAATATTAAAAGTTGGTTCTGTATCTATATTGTCCTTTGTCATTTGTCGTTTGTCCTTTGTCGTTTGTCCTTTGTCCTTTATAAATACTAATGACTAATGACTAATGACCAATGACCAATGACTAATGACAAACTTATGGTAAACCCCAATATTGGGCGCGTTGAGCGAGCCAACCTTCCGCTATGTAACGAGCGATCGCTTCGTTGACTCGTCGTCTTAATTCATCGTACTGCAACCCTTTGGGCATCACCACAGACAAGGGTTCAGTTGATAGCTTGGTTGTCAGTAATCGATATTGGGGATATTGTTGTACCCAACCGGCCAGAACGCTGGCATCTGCGGCAAAGGCGACAACGGCGTTATTTTCCATTTGCTCTCGCGCTTCTTGGTAGGAATTCACTCCTACTAACTCGGCGTTGGGCAAATAGTACCGTAGTTTGGCAATTGTACTGGAGTTATTAAGTACAGCAATTTTTTGTTTTGCCAAGTCCTTTAACTGCTGCAAAGACGCATCTTTTGTAATTAATACGGTGCTATCCAAGTAGTAGGGAACACTGAAATTAACTACGCGGGCGCGTGAGGCAGTTGCTGTTACCCTAGCGATCGCTAAATCAACTTTTTTGTCTAAAATTACAGACAAGCGATCGCGATTCGCTACGGGTTGAAATTTGACAGCATCTTTTTTACCTAGCAAGTCAAGTGCCAACTGCTGTGCCAAGTCAATTTCTAAGCCTTGCAAATTGCCGCTATCATCTTTAAATCCCAAAGGACGCAAGTTATCTTTAACTGCAACAGTTAAATATCCCCGTTGCTGTATTTTTGGCATTTCGGCGGCAGATGCCATTAATCCAGTGCCCACAAAGCAAAAGCAGCAAATCCAAATAATAGTACCGGATAATACCAGATGTAACCGAGTCATTTCTTGCCATCTGTTACATCGGTTATTCATCCGTTACCACCTTTATGCTTTAGCTTGGTTAGCTAATTCTGCGACTTTGCCGAAACTTGCAGGATCGAGTACTGCTAGTTGCGCCAACATTTTGCGATTTAGTTGGACATCAGCTTTTTTCAGGTTACCAATCAACTGGCTGTAACTCAAGCCGTGTAGTCTTGCAGCAGCGTTGATGCGGGTGATCCAGAGGCGGCGAAAATCGCGCTTTTTCTTTTTGCGATCGCGGTAGGCACTTCGTAGCGCCTTCATCACTTGTTGGTTAGCAGTTCTAAACAGAGTTGAGTGGGAACCGCGAAAACCTTTAGCCAATTTGAGAATTTTATTGCGGCGTTTGCGAGCTACGTTACCGCGTTTTACCCGTGTCATAACTTAATTCCTGAAAGACTTACAAATATGGGAGCATCAAGCGCACATTATCTTCATCGCGTTCATCTACAAGTGTAGTCTTGGACAGATTACGCTTTTTGTTAGAAGTTTTATGTTCTAAAAGGTGGTTTTTGAAAGCTTTGCGACGGACGATTTTGCCGCTGCCGGTGGCACGGAATCGCTTCGCTGCTGCTTTACGAGTCTTGAGTTTAGGCATTGTCTAGCTTTAATTCGACACAATCCCTCATTATATACTACTTGATTTGCTTTAATAGCAATTAATTCAACGATTTTCATTAATCATCGAACCACAGAGAACGCAGAGGGCACGGAGAAATAAGATGTTTTTCTATCCCTACTCCCTACTCCCTGTTATGTAAAATTCACGATATTGATTTGGCTATCATTGCCGAAGTGACGACACATTGAGGAAATTGGCGTTTTAATGCAGGAAAAACCGGAGAAGGCGCTTGTTCTTGCAAATTCTCAGGTTTACTCCAAGTAAAGGGGGCTTTCTGCGCCGCAGACATCCATAATAAAAGCTTTGCTCGTGTCATGGCAACGTAGAGTAAACGGTACTCTTCAGATATTTTTAACTGTTTTGCTAGCTCCCATGCTTGCGTCACATCTGGTATGGTAGATTCTCCGTGCAGAGCAGCACGAATTTGGGCACGGGCTACTTCTGACAATGTAAAATCACCCAAGAACTGACTTTGGGGAGGAACCCAAAATCTCCCAGGAATTAAGTTTTCGTGCAGAAAGGGGATAAAAACATAATCCCAGTCCAACCCTTTGGCTTTGTGCATAGTAATAATCGTCAGTTGACCGCGACGGGTGTAACGTTCTTCGGAATCTTCGGTTTCCACCGGTTCAAACCGTTCTGAACTGACGATTTCACTTAAAGCTGACAGCATTGCCCTCATTGAACTATTGCTAGCTATCTGCTGGTTTACTCGTTCTGCCAGTTTATCAGCAGTTGCCAATTCTGCTTGGTCATAGTTTAAGGTCAAGGCGAGGAAAGAAATTAACTGATATAAAGGCAGTTCCAAACGAGCGCGAAGTAAACTGCGACACAAATGTGCAGCTTTTTGTACTAGTTCTGGCTGGGGTGCTGCTAGGGGGCTGGGATACAAAAATTCTTCTGGGAGACTAGCAAGGGCGTTGAGGTCTTGGGTAGGAATTAGCTGACGCTGCACCAATGCTTCTAGGGCGGCTTTGAGGTAATCAGGAGAGTGGGGGCGATCGCAAAATTGCAGCAATGCCAAAATTTCTTGGGGTACATGAGAACGGCGATCGCGTTCTCCCACATCATAAAGTGTAATGTTATGCTCCTTACACACAGGTGCTAAAGCCTCTGCCAGCCATCGTCCTTGGCGATTTTCTCGCACCAAAATCGCTGCACTATTTTTTGTGGGATCTTCCCCAAATAACTCGATCGCTCTTTGAGATAACAATTCAACGGTGTGATGAATATCACGCGGAGTATATAATTCCAGTCCTCGCCCTACTGGTGCCGGGTTCGCGTTCGCTTGCGGATCGCCAGCGTCAACAGGACGAATTGTTTGCAAGCGAAATGGTACTTGTCGGTTATCAGCATCAGGAAATGGAGACTGGGGACTGGGGATTGGGGAGTGGGGGTTTGTTGCAGACCACTGATTATTGATCCATTTGAGAGCAAAGTTAGCAGCTTCAATAATAATTCTCGTACTGCGACCGGCTTGATCCATCGTCGCCAATCGTTGAATGCGATCGCACTCTTGGCAAAATTGCCGAAAATAAATCGGATCGGCTGGCGTAAAGGTCGAGTTAATCGCTTGGTTAGGATCGCCGACGCGCACCAAGTTAAGTGCTGAGTGTTGAGTGTGGGAGGGTTGGGGTGATGGGGTGGTGGGGAGATAGGGTGAAATTCTCTCCCCATCTCCCCATCTCCCCATCTCCCCATCTCCCTCATTTCGCTCATTACTCGCCAAAATTTCCAACAACTGCGTCTGTAGCGGGCTAGAATCCTGGGCTTCGTCTTCAAAGACCGCGAAAACTTGGTTTTGCTCGATGCGGCGGGCGCTGTCGTTTTCTAATACTCGCAGTGCCGCTAAAATCATATCGTCGTAGTCGATGAAGTCACGCGATCGCATTAAATTTTGATATTGCTCGTACAATCCCGCCGCTACACTCAAAATTGCATATTCGTCTGTGGTTTGTTGACTCCACTCTTGCAATTTTTCTGGTGATATCCCAGAACTTTTGGCTTCATGAATGACTGTATTGGCTAATTCTGGTAAGACTTCTGTTCGTAGCACCGATTGGCGACGTAACCTTTCTGTTTCTTCTCCGTCAAATTGATGACCTTCTAATAACCGCAAATATCGTTCTGAATTATTCCCAATCCATTGCTCTACAGCTGTGCGAATAAAACGGTGACTTTGAGTTGGTGTAATTAATGTGACGTATTCTAACTGTAACCCTGATAAATCGGGATGACGGCTGGCAATGTTCAACGCTAAACCATGCAACGTATAGACAAAAAAGCCTGTTTGAGGTAGAGATAAATCATCTCGTAAGTATTTGCGAATCTTGGCTTTAATATTGGCAGCAGCGGAACGAGTAAAGGTGACAACTACCAACTGACGGCGGGAAGAGGAACGCGACTCGGCAGAACGTTCATACTGACGTGCGATGGCGATCGCCGCCGCCGCCGCCATGCCGGTGGATTTACCTGCACCAGGAACAGCAGAAATAGCTAGAGGCCCAGATTGCCAGTCAGCCATTTGTTGCTGTCCAGGACGCAGACTATTGCGGATACGTGCTACGGCTTCTGCCCGTGCAGATGACACGGGCGATCGCTGCAATACTTCTGAATCGAGATGTTCTTGAGGCACAGTAATACCAATTCAAAATTCAAAATTCAAAATTCAAAATTAAGAAAGCTTGATTTCATGTAGGTTTTCAGGTTTATATCTGTCATATTCTTTTTTCAAATTGATATGACAGTGAGGTTATTGTTTGAATATAGCGGTTCTTGTGCTTTGTGTGTAACTTTGTGCCTCCTGGAGCAGGGAGTTTGATGTTTTGAACCTCAAAGTTGCACCTTTTTACTCGAAGGTTGAGTCTTTGAACTCGAACGTTGAGCCTTTGAGCCTCGAAGTTGCACCTTTGAGCTTTGAAGTTGCACCTTTGAGCTTTGAAGTTGCACCTTTGAACTCGAACGTTGAGCCTTTGAACTCGAACGTTGAACCTTTTTACTCGAACGTTGAGCCTTTGAACTCGAACATTGAGTCTTTGAGGTTCAAACTTGAAATTTTAACTCTCCTCCTCATCTCTCTCATCACTACTAATTGATTCTGATTCCTGAATTCAGAATTCAGAATTCTTCTTTTTACAGCAATTTTCAGGTAAATAGACCACAGTGGTTGAACCAACCGAAGGCATCATCTTCGGTAATATAATTTACAGCAAGAGCCATTGCTTGGTCGAGTAATTCCAGTGTGCGTGCCTCACGGGA
>JAESFX010000215.1_pt1 | contig 44444 bp, 39 predicted proteins | sample 9269501 | NCBI WGS metagenome assembly JAESFX01 (sample SAMN14515570, study PRJNA621655) | algae metagenome | isolation source: Desmonostoc geniculatum HA4340-LM1 and co-occurring heterotrophs from cave... | place: USA: Maniniholo cave, Kauai, Hawaii | collected 2009-07-28
GAGCTTGGGGGAATGGCGCACCGGCAGCAACGATACGGCCATTCCATCGAACGAATCGCTCCGGCCCCACGCCCCCCACCCCTTCCCCTCCCCACAAGGGGGAGGGGTTACCGTCGTGGCTCGCGAACATAGGCGCCAAGAATTCAACCGCACCGCAACGTCGCTCAGCCCACTCGGTTGAATGGCGTCCTCGCCACCAGCCCGCCCTCGCGGTCGAAGACCGCGATCTCCAGCTCCGCCTCGACGCCGAGCATGCGCGCGGCGCTGGTCCAGGCATGCTGCGCGACGATGTCGGCGAGCGGCAGGCCCGCCGCTCGCGCGCGCTGCATCACCTCCAGCGCGGTATTGGCCTGCGGCGTCCAGGCGGCGAAATCCTCGCTTCCGCCCGCCTCGCGGATCCGATCGGACAGCCAGGCGAAATCGACCGGGCCGGCGCAGGAATGCAGATCGAGCATGCCCTGTCCGAGCTTGACCATTTTTGCGAAGCCACCGGCCACCGTGACGCGCTGGACCGGGTGCTGGCGCAGATATTTCAGCATGCCGCCGGCGAAATCGCCCATGTCGATCAGGGCCTGCTCCGGCAGGCCGTGCAGGCGGGCGATGGCGGCCTCCGAGGTCGCGCCGGTCGCGCCGGCGACATGCTTCAGCCCGGTGGCGCGGGCGACGTCGATGCCGCGATGGATCGAATGGATCCAGGCGGCGCAGGAAAACGGGATGACGATCCCGGTCGTGCCGAGGATCGACAGGCCCCCGACGATGCCGAGCCTCGGGTTCATCGTCTTGCGGGCGATAGCCTCGCCGCCGGGAATGGAGAGCGTGACCGTGACGTCGCGCGGGCCGCCGATCTCGGCCTGCACTTCGGCCAGAGCCTGCGCGATCATCGTGCGCGGCGCGGGGTTGATCGCCGGCTCGCCGACCGGCAGCGGCAGGCCGGGCAGGGTGACGGTGCCGACGCCTTCGCCCGCGCGGAAGACAACGCCTCCGCCGGCGGGAGCCGGGCCGACACGCGCGATCACCGTCGCGCCATGGGTGACGTCGGGATCGTCGCCGGCATCCTTGACGATGCCTGCCTCCGCGCCGTCGTCATGTCGTGTGTAACGCGCCAGCGCGAAAGCCGGCTGCTGGCCGCCCGGCAGCGTGATCGCGACGGGATCGCGAAATTCGCCGGTGACCCAGCCGGCATAGGCGGATTTGGCGGCAGCCGCAGCGCAGGCCCCGGTCGTCCAGCCGCGTCGCAATTCGCCTTCGGGCTTCTCCATCATGGCAGCGTGCATAGCGCAGGCGGACAGGCACGGCCATGACCGCGCGCGGGCTCGTCATCGCCGCGCCGCGCTCGGGCTCGGGCAAGACCACGATCACGCTGGGGCTGCATCGCGCGCTGGTCCGGCGCGGGCTGACGGTGCGTGGGCTGAAATGCGGGCCGGACTATATCGACCCGGCCTTCCATGCCGCAGCCACCGGCGCGCCCAGCGCCAATCTCGACTCCTTCGCCATGCCCGACGCGCTGCTGGCGCGGATCGCGCTCGGGGCGGCAAGCGACGCCGACATTGTCATCGCCGAGGGCTCCATGGGCCTGTTCGACGGCGTGCCGGGCGCCGAGGGCCATACCGGCGCGAGCGCCGACATCGCGGCGTTTCTGGGCTGGCCGGTCGTCCTCGTCATCGATGTCTCCGGTCAGGCGCAATCGGCCGCCGCCATCGCGCTCGGATGCATGCATTACGATCCGCGTATCAGGATTGCCGGCGTGATCCTGAACAAGGTGGCGAGCGAGCGGCATTCGCGCCTCGTGGCGCAAGGCATGGCCCGGATCGGGCTGCCCGTGCTCGGCAGCCTGCCGCGCGAGGCGAGCCTGATCCTGCCCGAGCGGCATCTGGGGCTGGTGCAGGCGGGCGAAACGCAGGACCTGCACGACCGGCTGGAGGCGCTGGCGGATGCCATCTCGGCTGCGGTCGATCTCGATGCGCTGGTCGCAGTCGCCGGCGCGACAGCAATGCTCGCCCCCTCCAGCCATGTCCCTGCCCTGCCCGCGCCAGGCCGGCGCATCGCGATCGCGCGCGACGCCGCCTTCTCCTTCGTCTACCCGCATGTCGAGGCGGGCTGGCGCGCGGCCGGGGCCGAACTCATGCCGTTCTCGCCGCTGGCCGACGAGCCGCCGCCGGAAGGCTGCGATTCCTGCTGGCTGCCGGGGGGCTATCCGGAGTTGCATGCGGGCAGGCTCGCGGCCGCGTCGCGTTTCCTCGCGGGCCTGCGCGATTTCGCTCGCACGCGGCCGGTGCATGGCGAATGCGGCGGCTACATGGTGCTGGGCAGGAGCCTGACCGATGCCGACGGCGTCAGCCACGTCATGGCGGGGCTGCTCGGCGTCGAGACCTCCTTTGCGAAGCGCAAGATGAACCTCGGCTATCGCCGCGCCGTGCTGCAGGCGGAGGGCCCGCTTGGGCCGGCTGGCACAGGCCTGACCGGGCACGAGTTCCATTACGCCACGATCGTCGCGCAGGGCGACGACCCGCCCTTCGCCATGGTGAGCGACCCGCATGGATCGCAGCCCGCCCCCGCCGGCAGCCGGCGGGGCAACGTCACCGGCTCGTTTTTCCATGCCATCGCGGTGGCGACATGAGCGGGACGCCGCCTGTCTTCGACGCGGCCTTCGCGGCGCAGTTTGCCGAGCTGCTGGCTTGGCGTCGCGATGTCCGGCGCTTCCGGCGCGCGCCCCTGCCCGACGGCCTGATCGAGCGGCTGCTGGCGCAGGCTTCGCTGTCTCCCTCGGTCGGTCATTCGCAGCCCTGGCGCTGGGTGCGCGTTCGCGACGCGGCGCAGCGGGCGGCGGCGCAAGCGAGCTTCGCGCGCTGCAATGCCGAGGCGCTGGCGGATTACGAGGGCGAGCGGGCGCGGCTCTATGCCTCGCTCAAGCTCGAAGGCCTGCGCGACGCGCCCGAGCAGATCGCGGTGTTCTGCGACCATGGCGCGCGCCAAGGCCACGGGCTCGGGCGCAGGACCATGCCGGAGATGCTGGACTATTCCGTCGTCGCGGCGATCACGCAGTTCTGGCTGGCGGCGCGGGTCCACGGCGTCGGCGTCGGCTGGGTCTCGATCCTGGAGCCGGCAGCCGTGCGCGAGGCGCTGGATGCGCCGCCGGAGTGGAAGCTGATCGCCTGGCTGTGCGTCGGCTGGCCGGAGGAGGAGCAGGACGTGCCGGAGCTGGTGCGCGCCGGCTGGGAAAGCGGCGCGAGCCGATAGCGCGTCCACTCTCACTCCGCGGCCTGCCGCGGAGCCTCGCCTGGCGGGGCGGGAACCTCGCAGCCCGTGACGCAACACCGCCCCGGCTGCTTCGACGGCTTCGTCCCGTCCGCCAGCACGCCGCGATCGAGCAGGCTCTCGACCAGCGCGACCTTCTCCATCACCGGGTAGTTGCGCCAGATCTCGCGCTTCATGGCCTCCGGCGAGCCGCCGCCATGCAGCGACATCACCGAATACCAGCCGGCCTCCTTCGACACCGTCAGATCCTCGATGAAGCGCGCGACCTCGGCGCGCTGCTGATGTGGAATGTCGGGCCGGCCCGTCAGAACGGCGGCGAGCGAAGCCGCCGTCTCGGGATTGTGGTCCTCGTCGGGGCCGGGCAGCGCCACGATCAGCCCGCCGGAGACATAATGGGCGATGCGGTGCATGTCGTGGATCTTGGTCGCCAGCAGCAACTTGCCGATGTTGGAGAAGACCGCATCGGGCATGACGTTGCCGGCCGGGTCCTTCTGGCAATAGACGGAGGCCGCGACGCCGCAGGCGAAAAAGCTCTCGGTGATGGTGATGAGCTCGACCATCTGCTCGCGGACATGGGCGTGGCGCTCGGCGTCGAGCCCGTTGGCCTCGATCATCAGCGCGCCCGCGCCGATCAGCAGGTCGCCGAAGCCGGCGCGCGCGCCGATGCAGCTATGGCGGTGATGCGTGGCGTAGCTCGTGGTCAGGAAGCCGGCTTCCTGGGTTTCGCCGGCCATGAACACCCGGTCCCACGGCACGAAGACGTCGTCGAACATCACGACGCCGGTCGACTGCCCGTATTTGGCCGAGAATCGCGCAGCCGGATCGCCGGGACGGCCGGCCGGACGGGCGACGATGGTCAGGCCCGGCGCATCGCAGGGCACGGCGCAGCAGACGGCGAAATCCTCGTCGCCCCTGGCGTGCGTCCGGCACGGCATCACCAGGAATTCGTGGACGTAAGGCGCGCCGGTGACGATCGCCTTCGTGCCCCGGATGACGATGCCGTCGCGCCGGCGCGCGCTGATATGCACATAGGAATCGCGGTTGGCCTGCTGGCCCGGCCGCTGCGAGCGGTCGCCCTTGGCGTCGGTCATGGCGATGCCGCAGGTCAAATCCTCGTCCTGCACCTTGTGCATGTAGGCGAGGAAGCGCTGGCCGTAATCGGCGCCGTGCTCGGCGTCGGCGCGCGCGGTCGCCTGATAGAGCCCGTTGAAGGCGTCATGGGTGAGGTAGCGCACGGCGCAGCCGGAAATCTTGCAGACGAGCCGGACCGCCTCGAGCTTCGCCAGCAGGTCGGCCGATGTCTCGTTGATATGGGTCATCCGGTTGACGGTCTTGCCCGACGAGCCCTGAACCGCCGTCATGATCGGGCGCAAGGCCTCGTCATGGGCGAGGTCGTAGGTGACGCCGATGCCGTTGATGCCGGGCAGCAGCATCGGTTCGTCGGCGACGCTCTCGACCTTGCGGCCATTGACGAAGACACGCGGCCTGTAGGCGCGCAGCGAATCCCGGTAGCCGGCGGCGTCCATCAGCATGGCGTGTCCTCGCGATGATTTTGTTTGTTGCCAATAAAATTGAACGCCGTTAGTTTTTTCGTCAAGCGGTTTGGCAAGGCTTGTTTGAAAGGACTTGAGGGTGACGTTGCCGGAGACCACGAGCAGCCGCCGCAGGCGCGCCGTGAGCGACCACAAGCGCGGCCTGATCCTCGACGCGGCTCGCGCCGTGTTCGAGCGCGACGGGCTCGACGGCGCGTCGCTGCGCGCAATCGCGGCGCAGGCCGGCTACACGCCGGCCGCGCTTTATTTCCATTTCGATTCGAAGGAAGCGCTCTATGCCGAGGTGCTGGGCCAGTCGATCGCGGCGCTCAAGGCCCATGTCGATGCGCGGGTCGACCAGGCGGCGACGCCACAGGCGCGCCTGTCGGCGGCAATTCTCGGCTTCTTCGATTTCTATGCCGAGAACCCGCGCGATCTCGATCTGGGCTTCTACCTGTTTCGCGGCGGCATGCGCCCGCATGGGCTGGGACGAGAGCGCGACATCGCCTTGAACGCGTCGCTGGAGGCGGCGCTCTGGCCGATCCTCGATGCGGCGGAGGCGATGGGGGCCGAGCCCTCGCTGGCGCGGCTCATCATGGCCGACGCCTTCGCCCATGCCGTCGGCGTGCTGCTGATGCTGCACACCAGGCGCATCCGCATGTTCGGGTTGACGCCGAGGGCGCTGATGGAGCGCTATGTCGCGACGGAGATCGACAGGCTTCGCGTGGCGCGGAAGGATGCGACCGTTTTGGCTGGCGCTGCGTTCGACCGGGAAGGAACTGGCCCGTGCCGCTGATGAACCCGATCGACGCCCATCTCGTGGTGATCGACGTTCAGGGCCGGCTGATGCCGATGATTCATGACGGGCCCCGCGTCGTCGCCAATGCGCGCCGGCTGGTCGATGCGGCGAAGCTGCTCGGCCGACCGGTCCTGGTGACCGAGGAAAACCCGGCCGGGCTCGGGCCGACCGTCGCGGAACTGGCCGACGCCGGGCCTGTCGTGACCAAGATGAGCTTCGATTCCTGCGCCGAGGCGGAGTTCCTCGAGGCGCTCGCCGGCGATGGCGATCTCGTCATCTGCGGCTGCGAGGCGCATGTCTGCGTCAACCAGACGGTGCTTGGCCTGCTGCAGCATCGGCGGCGGGTCTTCCTTGTGCAGGATGCGGTGGGCTCGCGCACGCCGGAATCGAAGGAGGTCGCCATCCGCCGGATGGAGCGTCACGGAGCCGAGATCGTCACCACCGAGATGGTGGTGTTCGAGTGGCTGCGGACGGCCGAGCATCCGCTGTTCCGCCCAGTCTCCCGACTGGTCAGGTGAGCGCGCCGATGACTGCGCCCGCGATCTGGTATTTCGACGTGATCTCGCCCTTCGCCCATGTCGCGCTGGCGCGGCTGTCCGGGATCGCGCGGCATCGCCCCATCGTGCTGAAGCCGATCGTCTTCGGCGCCGTGCTGAAAGCCTGGGGCCAGCTCGGCCCCGCCGAGATCGCCCCCAAGCGCGTGCATACCTACCGGCTGGTCACGCATGCGGCGCTCTCGCTGGGGCTGCCGTTCCGGTTTCCGCCGGCCCATCCGTTCAACCCGCTCGCCATGCTGAGATTGCTGACGGCGCTCGACGGCGACGAGGCCGCCGTGCGCGAGGCGTTTGCGCTGATCTGGGGGCAAGGCCGCGACGCCAACGACGCCGAGGTTCTCGCCGCCGTGGCGAAGGCCGGCGGCGACCCCGATGCGCTGAGGCGGATCGGCGAGCAGCCGGTCAAGGACGCGTTGCGGCTGGCGACGGAGGAGGCCGTGGCGGCCGGCATCTTCGGCGTTCCGAGCCTGCTGATCGACGGCGAGGTGTTCTGGGGCGTCGATGCGATGGCGATGGCGCTGGACTATCTCGCCGACCCGGCGGGCTTCCTCGGCGGAGAGATGGCGCGGGTGTCGGCCTTGCCGGTCGGGCTGCAGCGGCAGGTCTGAGCGAAGGGCTTGTCCCGGTTTCACCATTTTGTCGGTTTACCCAAGGGTCACAAGCACCCATTCTCCTGCAAGATCCGACATCGCACATTATTCGACACCAATGAAGGAGACGCCCCCATGCTGCGACGTTCCTTTCTCCAGCTCGGCCTCGTGACCCTGAGCGCGCCGGCCCTGATCGGCCGCGCCGTCGCGACAGGCGCGCCTGCGCCCGGCGGGGCCAAGTTCACCGTGACCTATTTCGACGTGCCCGGCATCAGGGGCTCGCGCGACGTCACCGATGCCGGCGACGGCACGATCTGGGTCTGCGGCCAGCGCAACGGCACGCTCGGCCGCTTCGATCCGCGCTCGGGCCAGATCAAGGTGGTCGAGCTGGGCCAGGGCGCGGCGCCCCATGGCGTGATCCGCGGCCCCGACGGCGCGGCATGGGTCACCGAAGGCGGCCAGAACGCCATCGCCCGCGTCGACGACAAGACGCACAAGGTCGCGCTGTTCAGGCTGCCTGCTGAGCGGGCCAAGGCCAATCTCAACACCGGCGTCTTCGACAAGGCCGGCATCCTCTGGTTCACGGGCCAGAACGGCATCATCGGCCGCTTCGACCCCAAGACCGAAAAGATGGAAATCTGGGACGCTCCCGGTGGGCGCGGTGCCTATGGCATCACCCTCACGCCATCCGGCGAGGTCTGGTATGCCTCGCTCGCCGGCAATCACATCGCCCGGATCGACACAGGGACCGCCAAGGTCACGATGGTCGAGCCGCCGACGCCGGGCCAGGGCGCGCGCCGGGCCTGGTCGGATTCGAAGAACCGCATCTGGGTCAGCGAATGGAACTCCGGCAACGTCTCGGCCTATGACACGCTGAGCCAGAGCTGGAAGACCTGGAAGCTTCCGGGCGAGAAGCCACGCGCCTATTCGGTCTATGTCGACGACGCCGACAAGGTCTGGCTGACCGACTTCACCGCCAACGCCATCGTGCAGTTCGACCCGGTGACCGAAGCGTTCAATTCGTTCCCGAGCGACAAGCCCGGCGCCAACATCCGCCAGATGGACGGACGTTCCGGCGAGGCCTGGGGCGGCGAAAGCGGCAACGACCGGCTCGTCCGCATCCAGAGCGTGCAGCCGGCGTGAGGGTTCTGCTCGCCGCGCTGGCTGCGCTGGCTCTGAGGATCGATATCGTCGCCGCGCAGGACGCCGCGCGCGGCGAAAAGCTGTTCGAGGCCTGCCAGTCCTGCCACAGCCTCGACCCGGCCAAGGCCGGCATGGCCGGGCCGCACCTGCAGGGCCTGAAGGGCCGCGTCGCGGGTTCGGCCGAGGGCTTCGACTATTCGCCGGCGTTCAGGGCGGCGAAGGCGCAGGGCTGGGTCTGGGACGTGGCGAGGTTGACGGCCTATCTCGCCGACCCGGACGGCGTCGTCAAAGGCGGCTGGATGAGCGCGCCGGGACTGGACGACGCGGCCGAGCGCGCGGCGGTCGTGAGGTTTCTGCTCAAGTGAGCCGCCGGCCGCCTATAAAGGCCGGCCGATCTTCTTCGCGATCAGGCCCACGATGCCTTCCCGGAAAAGCAGCACGCAGATCACGAAGATCACGCCCTGGATCACCAGCACCCAGGAGCCCAGGCCAGCGAGGTAGTTCTGCATCGAGACGATGACGAGCGCCCCCACGATCGGCCCGAAAACGGTGCCCAGCCCCCCGACCAGCGTCATCAGCACGACCTCGCCCGACATCGACCAGTGGACGTCGGTGAGCGAGGCGAGTTGGAAGACGATCGCCTTGGTCGCGCCCGCCAGCCCCGCCAGCGAGGCCGAGAGCACGAAGACCGCGAGCTTGTACTGGTTGGCGCGGTAGCCGAGCGAGATGGCGCGGGGCTCGTTGTCGCGGATCGCCTTGCAGACCTGGCCGAAGGGCGAGTGGATGATGCGGTAGATCAGCAGCAGCCCGGCCATGAAGATGGCGGCCACGAGCCAGTACAGGGTGCGATCGTCGCCGAGATTGAAGACGCCGAAGAGATGGCCGCGCGGCACCGCCTGGATGCCGTCCTCGCCGCCGGTGAATCTCGGCGTCTGCAGCGAGAAGAAGAACGCCATCTGGGCGAGCGCCAGCGTGATCATGGCGAAGTAGATGCCCTGCCGACGAATGGCGAGCGCGCCGAAGACGAGGCCGAGCACGCCCGCCACCAGCATGCCCGACAGGATCGCGAATTCCGGTGGAAACCCCCAGATCTTGGCGGCATAGGCCGAGACATAGCTCGCCATGCCGAAATAGGCGGCGTGGCCGAAGGAAAGCAGGCCGCCATAGCCGAGCAGCAGGTTGAAGGCGAGCGCGAACAGCGCGAAGCACAAGACCTTCATGACGAAGACGGGATAGACCACGAAGGGCGCGATCAGGAGCAGCACGCTGAGCCCGATGAAGACCGCCCGATGCAGCCGCTCCGTGCCCCGGCTGGTCTCGGCCAGGGCGATGCCACCGGCGGGGGCGTCGTCGAGGGTGATGTTGGCCATGGTCTCAGCTTCCTGGAAAATCGTCGTTGCGAGCGCAGCGAAGCAATCCGGAGGGCGGTGCGAAACACGGGATTGCTTCGCTGCGCTCGCAATGACGGAGAGCCGCCATCACGCGGTTCGTCCGAACAGGCCGGCGGGCTTCACCAGCAGCACCAGCACCATGATGATGAAGATCACGGTGGCGGACGCCTCCGGATAGAACACCTTGGTCAAGCCCTCGATCAGCCCGAGCGAGAAGCCGGTGACGATCGCGCCGAGGATCGAGCCCATCCCGCCGATCACGACGACGGCGAAGACGACGATGATGAGATCCGCGCCCATGTTCGGGTTGACCGAGTAGATCGGCGCGGCCAGCACGCCGGCGAAGGCCGCCAGCGCCACGCCGAAGCCGTAGGTGAGCGTCACCAGCAGCGGCACGTTGATGCCGAAGGCCTGGGTCAGGGTCGGGTTCTCGGTGGCGGCGCGCAGATAGGCGCCGAGCTTGGTCTTCTCGATCAGGAACCAGGTCGCGATGCAGACCACGAGCGAGGCGACGACGACCCAGCCGCGATAATAGGGCAGGAACATGAAGCCGAGATTCTGGCCGCCGCGCAGTTCCGCCGGGATCTGATAGGCGAGGCCCGACGAGCCGTACTGGTTCCGGAACAGGCCCTGGATGATCAGCGCCAGGCCGAAGGTCAGCAGCAGGCCGTAGAGATGGTCGACATGACTGATGCGCTTGAGCAAGAGCCGCTCGATCGCGATGCCGGTCGCGCCGACGACGATCGGGGCCAGCAGCAGGGCGGCCCAATAGTTGATGCCGAGATAGTTCAGGCACATCCAGGCGACGAAGGCGCCCATCATGTACTGCGCGCCATGGGTGAAGTTGATGATGTTGAGCAGCCCGAAGATCACCGCCAGCCCGAGCGACAGGATGGCGTAGAACGAGCCGTTGATCAGGCCGAGCAGGACCTGGCCGAACAGCGCCTGTGGCGGAATTCCGAGAAGCTCGAACATGCGTGGCTCAGATCGTTCTTGTCTTTTGTTGGCTCAGATCGATCCGTCATCCCGGCCGGAGCGAAGCGGAGAGCCGGGATCCATTCCCGAACAGGTCTGAAATGGATCCCGATCAGCGCGGCTGCGCCGGTTGTCCGGAACGACGTCCAGCTAGCGCGGGAGCGTCACTTCTTGACGAGCGGGCACTCGCTTTCCGAGAGCGGGCGGAAGGCCTGGTCGGCCGGAATCACGGCGACCTGCTTGTAGTAGTCCCACTTGGCCTTGGATTCGGCCGGCTTCTTGACCTCGTAGAGATACATCGGGTGCATCTTGCGGCCGTCGGCGCGGATCGTGCCCTTGCCGAACAGCGTGTCGTCGGTCGGCATCTCCTTCATCTTCGCCATCACGGCGGCCGGGTCCTTCGACTTAAGCTCCGCGACCGCCTTGAGATAATGCAGCACCGCGCCGTAGACGCCGGCCTGCACCATCGAGGGCATCGAGCCGTTATGGGCCTTGGCGAAACGCGCCGACCAGGCGCGCGTGCCCTCGTCGCGGTCCCAGTAGAAGCTCTCGGTCAGCACCAGCCCCTGCGCCGTCTGCAGGCCGAGCGCATGCACGTCGTTGACGAAGACCAGGAGCCCCGCGAGCTTCTGGCCGCCCTGGGTGATGCCGAACTCGCCGGCCTGCTTGATCGAGTTGATGGTGTCGCCGCCGGCGTTGGCGAGCCCGATCACCTTGGCCTTGGAGGCCTGCGCCTGGAGCAGGAAGGACGAGAAGTCCGTGCCCGGGAAGGGCGTGCGGACCGCGCCGAGCACCTTGCCGCCGTTCTTGGTCACGACGGCGGCCGTGTCGCGCTCCAGCGCATGGCCGAAGGCGTAGTCGGCCGTGAGGAAGTACCAGCTATCGCCGCCGGCCTTGACCATCGCGCCGCCGGTGCCGTTGGCGAGCGCATAGGTGTCGTAGGTCCAGTGCACGGTGTTGGGCGAGCAGGCCTTGTTGGTCAGGTCGGACGAGGCCGCGCCCGAATTCAGGAAGATCTTGTTCTTGTCCTTGGTGATCTGGTTGATAGCCAGCGCGACGGACGAGGTCGGCACGTCGGTGATCACGTCGACATTGTCGGTGTCGTACCATTGCCTTGCGATGTTGGAGCCGACATCGGGCTTGTTCTGGTGGTCGGCCGAGACGATCTCGACCTTGAGGCCCTTCTCGGCCGCCTTGAAGTCCTCGACCGCGAGGCGCGCGGCCACGGCGGAGCCCTCGCCGGTCAGGTCGGCATAGAGACCGGAACGGTCGTTCATCACGCCGATCTTGATCGAGACCTGCGCCAGCGCGGGCGCGGAGACCAGAGCCGCGAAGGCGGTGGTTGCGAGCAGTGTCTTGAGTTTCATGATGGTCTCTCCCTGAGATGGCGTCGGTTTCGACGTGGTTTCTTGGTTGCGAAGGCGGTTTCCGATGGCGTGGTCGGGCTCACACTCCGAGATAGCCGTGGAGCTTGTCGATGTTGGCGTCGAGTTCGGCGTTCGGGATCATGTCGATCACCTTGCCCTGCTCGACGACATAATGCCGGTCCGCCACCGTGGCGGCGAAGCGGAAATTCTGCTCGACCAGCACGATGGTGTAGCCCTCCCGCTTCAGCCTTCGGATCGTCGCGCCGATCTGGTCGATGATGACGGGGGCGAGCCCTTCGGTCGGTTCGTCCAGCAAAAGCAGATGCGCGCCGGTTCGCAGGATGCGGCCGATCGCCAGCATCTGCTGCTCGCCGCCCGAAAGCTTGTTGCCCTGGCTCTTCAGCCGCTCCCTGATGTTCGGGAAGAGTTCGAATATCTGGGGCAGGCTGAGCCCGCCGGGCCGGACCTGCGGCGGCAGAAGCAGGTTCTCCTCGACGCTGAGCGAGGCGTAGATGCCGCGCTCCTCGGGCACATAGCCGATGCCGAGCCGCGCGATCGTCCGCGAGGGCAGCGCGATCGTCTCCTGACCCTCGAAGGAGACCGAGCCCTTGCGCCTGGCCATGACGCCCATGATCGACTTCAGCGTCGTGGTCTTGCCCGCGCCGTTGCGGCCGAGCAGCGTCACCACTTCGCCTTCGCGCACGTCGAGATCGATGCCGTGCAGGACATGGCTCTCGCCATACCACGCCTCGAGGCCGCGCACGCTCAGCAGCGGGGCTGCCGTCGCGCCGGCGACCGGTTTCGTCATGGTCGCCTCAGTGAGCATGGCCGACCCCTGAGCCGATATAGGCCTCGATCACGTGGGGGTCCTTCGAGACGGCGGCGTAGTCGCCCTCGGCCAGCACCTGCCCGCGCGCCAGCACGGTGATCGTGTCCGACAGCGAGGCGACGACCGAGAGATTGTGCTCGACCATCAGGATGGTGCGGTTGACCGCGACCTTGCGGATCAGCGCCTCGATGCGCTCGACATCCTCGCGGCCCATGCCGGCCATAGGCTCGTCGAGCAGCATCATCTCGGGGTCGAGCGCCAGAGTGGTCGCGATCTCGAGCGCCCGCTTGCGGCCATAGGACAATTCCACCGCCGGAAGGTCCGCGAAAGCGGACAGGCCGACCGCATCGACCAGGCGCAGCGCTTCGTCGTCCAGAGCGGAGAGCACCTTTTCCGAGCGCCAGAAGTCGAACGAGTCGCCGCGCTTGCGCTGCAGCGCGATGCGGACATTGGTCTTGACCGAAAGCTGCGGGAACACGGCCGAAATCTGAAAGGACCGCACCAGCCCCAGCCTTGCGATCTCGGCCGGCTTTTCGCGGGTGATGTCGCGGCCATTATAGACGATCGCGCCCTTGCTGGGGCTGAGGAACTTGGTCAGCAGGTTGAAGCAGGTCGTCTTGCCCGCGCCATTGGGCCCGATCAGCGCATGGATCGACCCGCGCCGGACCTTGAGGTCGACGCCGTTCACGGCCGTGAAGCCACCGAAATCCTTGGTCAGGCCGGACGTCGACAAAATCGTATCGTCAGCCATGGCGAAAGCCGCGAGCCGTCATTGCGTTCTTCTTTTTGAGTTCGTTCCCTCTTGAGCGCGATGCTGCACTGCGCCCGTTGCAGGTGTCAACGCCGCCTCTCCGGCGGACGGACGGGCGCTTCGGCGGCAATCGCGCGATCGCCGCGACATTGTCTTCATGAACCTGAACGGCGCTGCTTTACACTAAGGGAAGTTCGGGCGAAAATGCGCTTCTGCATTTCTTACATTGCGCCGGGCCTGCTGGAAGCGCCTGCCTCCCTTTGCGTCAGATTGGGAAGCGCGGCGGAATGATGGGGATCAACATGCGCGCGACCATGTCGTCTATGCTCGCCGCGGCTCGCGCAAGCGTGACCGCGCTTGTCTTTGCGTTCCTCGCCGCTCTGGCGGCAGGCCATGCGAGCGCCGCGCCCGAAGAGCGCCGCGTCGCGCTCGTCATCGGCAACGGGGCCTATACCAGCGTGCCCCCGCTCGCCAACCCGACCCGCGACGCCAAGGCGATGGCGGCCGCGCTGAAGCGGCTGGGTTTCGAGGTCGTCGAAGGCTACGACCTCAGCATGGACGCGATGCGGACGACGGTGCGCGACTTTGCGACCAGCCTCGACGGCGCGAAGGCGGGGCTCGTCTTCTATGCCGGCCACGGCATCGCGGTCGGCGACGAGAACTACCTCCTTCCCGTCGACGCGGCGCTGAAATCCGAGGCCGATCTCGATTTCCGGGCGGTCAACGTGCATCTCATCCTGCGCCAGATGCAGCGAGACGAGCGGGTCAACATCGTGATCCTCGACGCCTGCCGCGACAACCCTTTCACCTCGCAGCTCGCGAGCCGCTCCCGCTCGGTCTATCGCGGCCTGACCGCGATCGAGACGCAGTCGGCGTCGGGCATCCTGATCGCGTTCGCCACCGATCCGCGCTCGGTCGCGCTCGACGGCTAACGCGACGGCAACAGCCCCTTCACCGCCGCGCTGCTCAAGCACATCGAGACCAGCGAGGTCTCGATCACGACCGTGATGGACCGCGTGCGCGCCGATGTCTGGGAAGCGACCGGCCGCAAGCAGAAGCCCTGGACGAACTCCTCGATCATCGGCGAGTTCAGGATGAACCCGTCGATCAGGATATCGTCGGCCGATGCGACCATCAGCATCTCGCCGCCATCCCTGCCGGCGGCCCCGGTCGGGCTCGACCGCGGCCAGCTCGACGTCAAGATGTGGGAGTCGGCCGAGCGCGGCAATTCGGCCGCCGATTTCCAGACCTATCTCGACGCCTTTCCGAACGGCCAGTTCGCCGGCTTCGCCCGCAACCGCCTCGCCAGCCTCAAGGAGCCTGCAGCGGCACCGGTCACGGTGGCCGCCGTCGCGGCCGCAACCGCCGCAGCCATCGGAGCGGGCTCTGCGACCGCGCGCGCCACCGCTTCGCCGGACGAGGCGCTGAAGCAGGAGGTCGGCTCGGCGCAGACCGAAGCGGCGATGAAACTCAACGCCAAGGCGCGTCGTGAACTGCAGACGCGGCTGCGGGCGAGCGGCTTCAAGCCCGGGCCTCTCTCGGGCAATTTCGGGGCGAGCCAGCGCAAGGCCCTGCGCGATTGGCAGGCCTCGCGCGGCATCGCCGCGACGGGCTTCCTCACCGCCATGCAGGCGACCGCCCTGAACCTCCAGAGCGAACAGGCCTATCGCAAGCTGCTTGCCGCCGAGCAGCCTCCGCCGAAGGCCGCTCCCGCGCGCCGGCAGCGCGAGGCCGTCGAGCCGGCGGAGACCCGCAGGGTCCGCGCGCGCCCGGTCGAGCGCGACGGCGCCTATGAATACGGCGCAGCGCCGCCGCCCTATCGGGGGCGGGTCCGCGAACGGCCGCTTCCCGACGACGGCGGAGCCGGGGCGAGCGCAGTCGGCCAGATCATCGGCGGCGCGATCTTCGGCGGGATCACCGGCATACGGCGCCGATAAGCTGCGGCGGCCGCAAGCCGATCAATCGGTCAAAGCGGCCGCGAATACGGCCACGATGTCGCGCAGCCTCGTCTCGTAAAGGGCATGGGACAGGCCCGTCGCAGGCTTCGCTCCCCCCGCCGCGCGCATCAGCGTCGCGACGAAGGCGGGCTTTGACAGACCGCCGCGGGCGAAGCTGATCGCGCCTTCGGCTTCCGCCGCCTCGATCAGCGCGGTGACGTGTCGCGCGAAGATCGCCTCGAACGCCTCGACCTCGGCCCCGGCGATGCTCACCATGACGGTCTTGAGTTCGACGAGATGCTCGCCGGACCCGAAACAGGCATAGCCCGTGCCGTAATGGGCATCGAGCAGCGCGGCGAGCTTGTCCGCGAAGGGCGAGGGCGTCGCCATCACGGCCGCGCAACGCGCCTCGACGCGGCGGCCGATCACCGCCAGCATCGCCCGGAAGACGTCGTCCTTGCCCTTGAAATGCAGATAGAGCGTCGCCTTGGCGAGCCCCGCCTCGCGGGCGATGTCGTCCATCGACGAACGCTTGAAGCCGTAGCGGGCGAACCGCCGCAAGGCCGCCTCCGCGATCTGGTCGACACGGGTCGCCGCCTCGTCCAGCGGCGTCATGGAACTATCGCGACGATCAGCCATTTTCGATCTTGACGGATTCCAGAGTTTTAGCGACTATCCTCAATAGACTAAAATTGTCCATGCAGTCTATTTCTGCGCCCGGATGAGCCTGCTGGCGTCGGTTATGTCAGATCGGCTGGTCGAAATCGACCCATCATCCTGCAGCGCGGCTCCTGCATCGACGACCCGTCCAACCGGTTCCTGAAACCAGAACCACCCGCGAGGCAGCCATGGCCCACACAATCAAGGTCAACGGAGCGACGCACAGCGTCGACATCGACGACGACACGCCGCTCCTCTGGGCGCTGCGCGACAATCTCGGCCTGACCGGGACCAAGTTCGGCTGCGGCGTCGCCCAATGCGGGGCCTGCACCGTCTATGTCGACGGCAAGCCGATGCGCTCCTGCGTCACGCCGGTCTCGGCGCTGGAAGGCCGCGAGGTCACGACGATCGAGGCGATCACGGGCCGCGAGGCCGACGCGGTGCAGAAGGCCTGGACCGCGGGCGACGTGCCGCAATGCGGCTACTGCCAGTCGGGCCAGGTGATGAGCGCCGTCGCCCTCCTCAAGGAGATCAGGAAGCCAACCGACCGCGACATCGACCTCGCCATGAACGGCAATATCTGCCGCTGCGCGACCTATGCCCGGGTCCGCTCGGCGATCCACGACGCCGCCCGCACGCTGGAGGGCTGACCATGACCGCTCACGACATCAATCTCTCCCGCCGCTCGCTCCTCACCGGAGCCGGCGCGCTCGTCATCGGCGTCAGCTTGCCGCGCGGGGCCAAGGCCCAGTCGGGCGCGGCGCAGGCCTTCCGACCGGCCGGTGGCGCGGCAGCGTTCGCGCCCAACGCCTTCGTACGCGTCGCGGCCGACGACAGCATCACCGTGCTGGTCAAGCATATCGAATTTGGCCAGGGCCCGTTCACGGGGCTGGCCACCCTGGTCGCGGAAGAGATGGACGCCGACTGGGGCCAGATGCGCGCCGAGCATTCGCCGGCCGACGTCAAGCTCTACGCCAATCTGGCCTTCGGCGTACAAGGCACCGGCGGCTCGACCGCCATCGCCAACTCATGGGAACAGATGCGTAAGGCCGGGGCGACGGCGCGGGCCATGCTGGTGCTGGCCGCCGCCGATTCCTGGAAGGTGCCGGCGGGCGAGATCACCATCGAGAAGGGCGTGATGAAGCACGCTTCTGGCAAGCAGAGCGGGTTCGGGGCCTTCGCGGAGGCCGCATCCCGGCTTCAGGCTCCGGCCGATGCGCCGCTGAAGCAGGCCGCCAACTACCGGCTGATCGGCAAGGAGGGCGTGGTGAAGCGCCTCGATTCCGCCGACAAGGCGCGCGGCAAGGCGCAGTTCACCATCGACATCGCCGCGCCCGGCATGCTGACGGTCGTCGTCGCCCGCCCCCCGCGCTTCGGCGGCAAGGTCGCAAGCTTCGATGCAAGCGCCGCGCTGAAGGTCAAGGGCGTCGTCGACGTCAAGGAAATCGGCTCGGGCGTCGCCGTCTTCGCGCAGGGCATGTGGCCGGCGATCAAGGGTCGCGAGGCTCTGAAAATCGCCTGGGACGAGAGCGCGGCGGAAAAGCGCGGCAGCCGCGAGCTGATCGCGGAATACCGCGCGCTCGCCCGCACGCCCGGCAAGAGCGCCGGCAAGCATGGCGACGCGGAGGCCGTGCTCGCCAAGGCCGACAGGGTCATCGAGGCGGAATACGTCTTCCCCTATCTGGCGCATGCGCCGATGGAGCCGCTCGACGGCTATCTCGAATGGAACGCGCAAGGGGCGCTCGCCCGCTTCGGCAGCCAGTTCCAGACCACCGAGCACCAGACGATCGCGACCATCCTCGACCTGCCGCCCGAGAAGGTGCGGCTCGAAACCATGCTGGCGGGCGGCTCCTTCGGCCGGCGCGCGCAGGTCAGCCAGCATCTGGCGGCCGAACTCGCCATGTGCGCCAAGGCGATCGGCCCCAATCGGCCGGTCAAGCTGGTCTGGACCCGCGAGGACGATCTGGCGGGCGGCTATTACCGCCCGCTGTTCCTGCACCGCATGCGCGGCGCGGTGAAGGACGGCAGGATCACGGCCTGGACCAACGGCATCGTCGGCCAGTCCTTCTTCCTCGGCACGCCCTTCGAGGCGATGACGGTGAAGGATGGCATCGACGCGGTGATGGTCGAGGGCGCGGCCGAACTGCCCTACGGGATCGCCGATTTCGCCTGCGAGGTTCATGTCCCGAAAGTCGGCGTGCCGACCCTGTGGTGGCGCTCGGTCGGCCACACCCACACCGCCTATGCGGTCGAGTGCTTCGTCGACGAACTGCTGCAGGCGGCGGGGCAGGACCCGGTCGCGGGGCGGCTGGCCATGATGGGCAAGGAGCCGCGGCTCGCCGGCGTGCTGAAGGCCGTCGCCGACCTGGCGAAATGGACCGGCCCCGACGCCGGCAACGGCCGCATGCGCGGCGTGGCGGCGGTCGAGAGCTTCGGCTCCTTCGTCGCGCAGATCGCCGAAGTCTCGCTCGAAGGCGGCGAGCCCAAGGTTCACAAGGTCTGGTGCGCGATCGATTGCGGCGTCGCGGTCAACCCCGACATCATCCGCGCCCAGATGGAGGGCGGCATCGGCTTCGGGCTCGGCCACGCGCTCTATGGCGAGATCACGCTGGATGCAGGCCGCCCGGTCCAGGCCAATTTCGACAGCTACCGCTCGCTGCGTATCCACGAAATGCCGGCCGTCGAGGTGACGATCGTGGCCTCGACCGAGAAGCCGACCGGCGTCGGCGAGCCCGGCGTGCCGCCGATCGGGCCGGCTGTCGCCAATGCGCTGGCGCGGCTCGGCCAGATGCGGCCGAGGCAGTTGCCGATGGTTGGAGGGAGTGTCTGATGATGATCCGCAAGCTCTCTCTCGCGGCCACGGCCGCGCTCTTGCTCGGCCTTGGCGGCACGGCGCTGACTCTGGCGCAGACTGCGCCGCCGGCATCGCCCGCCTCCGCCCTGCGCGGCCCGTCGAGCTTCGCCGGCATCGCCGACCGGCAGGCCCGCTCGGTCGCGCTCTTCGGCGAGATCGGCAAGGTCCTGACCCATCCGCGCTGCGTCAACTGCCATCCAGCGACCGAGCGCCCGCGCCAGACCGATGCGATGACGCTGCACCAGCCGCTGGTGGTGCGCGGCAAGGACGGCCATGGCGCGCCGGGCATGGAATGCACGACCTGCCACGGCAAGCAGAACTTCGACCCCGGCCGCGTTCCGGGCGACCCGCACTGGGCGCTCGCTCCGGCCTCGATGGCCTGGGAAGGCAAGTCGCTGAAGGACATCTGCGAGCAGGTGAAGGATGTCAGCCGCAATGGCGGCAAGGACATGGCGGCGCTTATCAAGCACGTCACCACCGACTCGCTCGTGCTCTGGGGCTGGAATCCCGGTATAGGCCGCGAGCCCGCTCCCGGCACTCCGGCCCAGTTCGGCGCGCTGATGCAGGCCTGGGCTGATACCGGAGCGGCCTGCCCGGCGTCGTGAGGCGACCACCGAAATCCCGCTTCTTGCTGCGAAACGGGATTACGACCGTATCCGGCATCGACTCCATGTTGCAACCGCACCATCGGCTCGGCTAGTGCTGTGGTCGAACTCCGGCGCTTCCGATCCCAGCGGCAAAGGCAACGCGATGAAGAAGGTTTACCCAGACGCCAAGGCGGCGCTTGCCGGCGTCATCAAGGACGGCATGACGATCTGCGCCGGCGGCTTCGGCCTCTGCGGCATTCCCGATCTCCTGATCGAGGCCGTGCGCGAGAGCGGCGCGAAGGATCTGACCGTCGTCTCCAACAATGCCGGCATCGACGGCGCGGGGCTGGGCATCCTGCTGGAGACCCGTCAGATCCGGAAGATGATCTCGTCTTATGTCGGCGAGAACAAGCTCTTCGCCCAGCAATATCTCGCCGGCGAGCTGGAGCTCGAATTCACCCCGCAAGGCACGCTGGCCGAGCGTATCCGCGCCGGCGGGGCGGGTATCCCGGCCTTCTTCACCAAGACCGGCGTCGGCACGCTGGTCGCCGAAGGCAAGGAGGAGCGCGTCTTCGACGGCGAGCGCTACATCATGGAGCGCGGCATCTTCGCCGATATCTCGCTGGTCCATGCCTGGAAGGGCGACACCGAGGGCAACCTCGTCTACCGCAAGACCGCCCGCAACTTTAATCCGATGATGGCTAGCGCCTCCCGCATGACCATCGCCCAGGTCGAGCATCTGGCGCCGGCCGGCGAGATCGACCCCGACCACATGCATACGCCGGGCATCTTCGTGAAGCGGATCGTCCACGTCGCCAACGCGGCCAAGCGCATCGAGCAGCGCACCACCCGTCCCCGCGCGGCGGCTTGAGGAGCAGAACCATGGCCTGGACACGCGACCAGATGGCGGCCCGCGCCGCCAAGGAACTCAAGGACGGCTTCTACGTCAATCTCGGCATCGGCATCCCGACGCTGGTCTCCAACTACATCCCCGAGGGCATGTCGGTGCAGCTCCAGTCCGAGAATGGCATGCTCGGCATGGGCCCCTTTCCCTATGAGGGCGAGGAGGACCCCGACCTGATCAACGCCGGCAAGCAGACCATCACGGAACTGAAGACGACGAGCTATTTCTCCTCGGCCGACTCGTTCGGCATGATCCGCGGCGGCCATATCGACCTCTCGATCCTCGGCGCCATGCAGGTCGCGGAGAACGGCGACCTCGCCAACTGGATGATCCCCGGCAAGGTGGTGAAGGGCATGGGCGGCGCGATGGATCTCGTCGCCGGCGTCAGGAAGGTCGTCGTGGTGATGGAGCATGTCGCCAGGAACAAGGACGGCTCGGAATCGCCCAAGCTGCTCAAGGCCTGCGACCTGCCGCTGACCGGCGCCGCCGTCGTCGACATGGTGATCACCGATCTTGGCGTCTTCTCGATCGACGAGAACGGCGGCGGCATGAGCCTGATCGAACTGGCGGACGGCGTCTCGCTCGACGAGATCGCGGCCCGGACGGAAGCGGCCTACAAGGTCGCCGTCTAGCCTGCCCGTCAGATCGACCGCGACGCCCGCTTCAGGCGCTCGGCCTTGACGGAGCGCGGATCGGACCGCGCGCCGACAGCCGGCTCGGGACGGAGGGTCGCGAACCCGCTCGACGATGGCGGCCATGGCCGGTCCTGCGCCAATCCGACGTCCCATGCTTGGTCGATGGTGGGGCGCGCCTGACACTCCCAGACGACATGACAGCTTGTCTTCATGCGGTCCGGGATTGCACAGCGACGCGGTTTCGGGACAAAGATGAACGACCTGTTTCGACATGCCGTCATCGAGGCCAAACGTTTGAACCCGCAACGCGACCCGAACGATCGGCGACTCTCCGGCCCAACCTGTCCTGTTCCATCCCGTCGCCCGGCGGAAGCCGCGCGCGCGCCCTCCGCCCTTGCGGTCGGAAGCGCGCATGTCTGAGGCGATCATCGCGATCCTGCGGACCTTCCCGCTCTTCACCGAGGCCAGCGAAGCCACGCTCGGGACGCTCGTTCCCCACTGCGTGTTCCAGTCCTATTCGGCGGGCATCGAGATCAACCGACATGGCGAGCCGCCGCGCTTCGTGCATTGCCTTCGCACGAGCTCCGTCGAGGCCTGGAGCCGGATCAACGTCTCGGAAACGATCCTGCTCGCGGTCGAGGCGCCGGTGGTGTTCGAGGTCGCGACCGCCGTGCGCGGCTCGCCCTCGCCGGTCTCGCTGATCACGCGCGACGCGTCCGAATCGCTGGCGATCGAGACCGGCGCCTTTCTCCGGGCGCTGCGCGACGATGCCGGCCTTTGCTACGCCGCGCTCGAGCATTCCTCGCGCAGCAACCTCCTCCTGATCGACCGGCTGCTCGACCAGAAGCTGCGGAGCGCCGAACAGCGCCTCGGCCAGTGGATACTGCTCCAGCTCTCGCGCAGCCAGGACAAGAGCGTCGTCCGCCTGACCTATTCCAAGCGCGCTTTGGCGCTCGAGCTCGGCATGACTCCGGCCAACCTGTCACGGCTGTTCAACGTGCTGCGCGACCATGGCGTCGACGTCGACGGCAGGACGATGACGATCACCGATATCGACAGATTGCGGACGCTGGCGGAAGGCTGAAACGTCTTCCGCGCCCCGAACCCGAGCCGTCAGTTGCCGCCCGCGCTGCGCTTGGGCACGCCGGCGAGCCAGTCGGCCATATCCTTGGCCCAGAGCTTCGCGATGCCCGTGGTGCCGTGGCCGCGCGTCTCGGCGCTGGCCGGGATCAGCAGCAGGCGACCCTGCGCGACGCGCTTCAGTTCGCGCTCCATCAGGCCGGTCTCGGGCGGGTTCCGCTCGTCGTCGGCGGCATTGATCGCCAGCAGATGCGCCTTGATCGCGCCCAGACCCGGCGACGCGTCATAGTCGCGCGAGGAATCCCACTGGTAGAGGAAGTCGTTGGCGTCGGCCGTGAAGGCCGCCTTGAGCCTGCCGTCGAGCAGCTTGTCGGCCGCCTCCCGCGTCGGGGCCATCTGCTGCCAGGCGAGCGTGCCGCCATTGGTGGCGATGCCGAAGAAGACGTTGGCGATGCGAAAAGCCTGCGGCTGGCTGGCGTAGTCGCCGCCCTTCCAGTCCGGATCGTTTCGCACGGCGTCGATGATCATGCGCCGCATCATCCAGTTGCGGCTCGACATCCCGGTCGGCTGCGCGGCCATCGGCACGAGCGCGTCCATGAAATCGGGATGGCGCACGCCCCAGAGCCAGGCATGCATGCCGCCCATCGAGTTGCCCAGCACGAGGCGGACATGCTTCACGCCGAGGCCCTCGCTGACCAGCCGGTGCTGGGCGGCGACCATGTCCTCGTAATTGTAGCGCGGGAACTTCGCCCTCATCCCGTCCGAAGGCTTCGACGATGCGCCGGCGCCGATCGCGTCGGGCAGGATGATGTAATATTTCGCCGCGTCGAGCGGCTGGCCCGCGCCGAACAGCTCGCCGGCGAAGCCGGGGTTCAGCATGCTCGCGGCAGAGCCCGCCGTGCCGTGCAGGATCACCACGGGTTCGCCCGAAGGATCGCCGACCGTGGCGTAGCCGATCTTGAGTTCGGCAAAGGTTTCGCCGCTCTGGAAGCGGAAATCCTTGGCGATCCAGACGCCGCGCTTGGGCGCCGGGTAGTCTGCTGCGGCCACGGAGAAGGCAATCGTCGTCAGGACGATGGCGGCGGCTGCGCGACGCAGCCCGCGGATGATGCTCATGGCGCTTCGTTCCCGTTCGCGCCGTCCGGCTTGCCGCCGACGGTCGTTGCGCGGGGAGGATCGCGCCGATGCGCGCTTGACGCAAGGACGTTGCGGAACCCGGCTCAGTTGCGTTCGGCGAAGGCGAGCTTCAGCCCGAGCGCAGCGAACGCGCCGGCGAAAAGCCGCCGCATCCAGGCCATGATCGCGGGGCGCGAGATGACGTGGCGGCGCATCGCGGCCGCGAAGACGCCATAGGCTGTGAAGACGACGAAGGTCGCCGCCATGAAGACGGCGCTCAGTTCCAGCATGTGGGCGAGCGCGTCGGGTTCGCCGGCGCTGACGAATTGCGGCAGGAAGGCGAAAAAGAAGATCGAGAGCTTGGGGTTGAGGATGTTGACCAGCACGCCCGAGACGATGACCTGCCGGGCCGAGCGCGGCGCGGCCGCCTCGTCCACCCGCAGCGCGCCGTTCTCGCGCAAGGTCGCCCAGGCCATGTAGAGCAGATAGGCGACGCCGAGATATTTCAGCACCTGGAAGGCGAGCGCGCTGGCGTGCAGCAGCGCCGCCAGCCCCGTGATCGCGGCCGCCATATGCGGGATGATGCCGAGCGTGCAGGCGAAGGCGGCGATCAGGCTGGCGCGCGCGCCATGCGACAGCCCGGCCGCGATGGTGAAGAGCGCGCCGGCGCCCGGCGAGGCCACCACGATCAGCGTGGTGAGCAGGAATTCGGGGCTCATGGCGGTTTCCGGACGCGCGCATCGATGCATCGACGCTAGAGCAGGATTCGAGGAAAGGGAACCGGTTCTCGGCGCGAACCCGGCTCCGGTCGCGGAAGCGGAGGAGTCCGATGGTTCCCGAGGCGTTTTTTTTCCAAAGCTGAAACCCGAGTTATCAGAGAGGGCTCTAAGAGAGAGACGGCCCCCGCGCTAACGTCCGGAATCCCCGCCGATTTCGACGCAGACTGCTGCAAATGTCGAAGGTTGAAAACGTGCAGGCGGAGAGTTCGGGAGCGACTTCGAACGCGCAGCGTTCGCAAGGGCGACGGCCCGCCGGCCGGTCAGGCCGCCCCCGCGGAGGCGTTGAGCGCAGCGAAATCGACGCGAGCGAGATAATGGCGGACAGGGAGGGATTCGAACCCTCGATACGGTTTCCCGTATACACACTTTCCAGGCGTGCGCCTTCAACCACTCGGCCACCTGTCCGGCGCGCTGCTTATGACCGCCGGTTCCCGTTCTTTCAAGGCCCGATCGCAACAACCGCGTCATATTCGGGCAGGGTGTCGTGGCGATTGCAAAGCTGGCGGCGAATGGGCACATGCCGGGAAGCGATGGCGGCGCGGTCGAGGTGTGGCAAATGATCCGGTTTCTGGTGCGGTTGCTCGGTTACGGCCTGATCGCGGCCGGTTTCGTCGCGCTCGTCTATGACGGCGCGCGCTCGATCGCCAACGCCGCGCCGCTGGTGACGCCGCTGGGCGAAACGCTCTCTGCGCTGCTGCGGGAGCGCTATCTGCTGATCCAGCCGGCGATCGAGCGCAACATCCATCCGCTGCTCTGGAACCCGGTGCTGCTCTGGGTCATGCGGGCGCCGGCCGCGCTGGTCGCGCTCGGCCTGGGCTTCGCGCTGCTGCGGCTCGGCGCGCGGCGGGACGCCGGGATCGGCGTCGTCACGCGACGGTGAAGCGCCGTGCCGGGGTTTGCGCCTGTGCGAAAGGCGCGATCGTGACTATCTTGGCGCGGGAAAGCCGATCATGGAGGCAATGATGTTCTTCCTGCGTAAGAAATCCGAACTGCCGCAACCGGGCCAGGCGTTGCCCGGCCGCGCATCCGCGATCCCGACGGCCGAGCGACACTTCCTCAACAAGCGGCCGCTGAAGGGGCCTTATCCGGAAGGGCTGCAGATGGCGGTCTTCGGGATGGGCTGCTTCTGGGGCGTCGAGCGCAAGTTCTGGCAACTCGGCGAGGGCGTCTTCGTGACAGCCGTGGGCTATGCGGCGGGCCTGACGCCGAACCCGACCTATGAGGAGGTCTGCTCCGGCTTGACCGGACACAACGAGGTCGTGCTCGTGGTGTTCGATCCGCGAAAGCTGCCCTATGAGGCGCTGCTGAAGACGTTCTGGGAGAGCCACGACCCGACGCAGGGGATGCGGCAGGGCAACGATTCCGGCACGCAATACCGCTCCGGCATCTATTTCGCCGACGCCGCCCAGCGCGAGGCGGCCGAGCGCTCGAAAGCCGAGTATCAGCGCGCGCTCAAGGAGCGCGGCTACGGGCCGATCACCACCGAAATCGTCGATGCGACGGAATTCTATTTCGCCGAGGACTATCACCAGCAATATCTCGCCAAGAATCCGGCCGGCTATTGCAGCATGCGCGGCACCGGCGTGAGCTGCCAGATCGGCACCGGGGTCGCGGCCTGATCCGAGATCGAAGCCTGAGAGATACGAGACTTGCAACGTGGCGGTTCCGCATGGTGAATTGCCCGCTCAGCGTATGATGAGCGGGGGCGAAAATGAAGGCGATGCACGCGATCTGCCACTTCACCAACGGGGAGTTCAATAATCTTCGTAAAATAGATATTAGAAAAGGTTTGTATGCTTCTGGCTGGTGGTGTTTGAGTGAGGATCAGGCAAAAGATATGGCCGGCGGATGGATTTATCTGCATGACTCAAGCAACAAAATGGCCGAATTCGTTGGAAAGATTTCTGCCGATGGATTGATCCATAAAGATGGAAACTATGAATTGATTTTTGTGAAGCAGCCTCAAATTAAGAATCAGCGATGGAGAGGGGAAAAGCCAGGGCAGAGCCCTTCTCAGAATTTTCGGATTGTCGAGGCTGATGAAGATCACGAAGTTTAGGACCAGTTAGTTGACCTCTCCCGATCGTCGACAAGGCGAAGCCATCGACCCGGCGGCGTTCGTGCCCAACCGGGTGGAACGGAAGCTGGAGGGCTTCCTCTCGGCCAGCCGCTGGCTGCTCGCGCCCTTTTATGTCCTGCTGGTGATCGCGCTGGGCGGGCTTCTGCTCAAGGCGCTGCAGGAGGCCTGGCACTTCATCAGCCATGTCTTCACCGCGACCGAGGCCGAGGTCATTCTCGGCGTCCTGGCGCTGATCGACCTGACCTTCACCGGCTCGCTGATCGTGATCGTGATCTTTTCGGGTTACGAGAACTTCGTCTCGAAGATCGATGCGGGAGCGCATCGCAACTGGCCGGAATGGATGTCACGGATCGACTTCTCCGGACTGAAGCTCAAGCTGATCTCGTCGATCGTGGCGATCTCCGCGATCCAGGTGCTGAAGGCCTTCATGAACGTGAAGGCCACCAGCGACCGCGACCTGATGTGGCTTGTGATCATCCACGTCGTGTTCGTCGGCTCTGGCCTGCTGATGGCGTGGACCGATCGCATCTCGGGCGAAGGGCATGGCGGCAAAGGCGGGCATTGACCGCGCCCGTCACGGCCGCTGCGGCCCGAAATCGGCGGCTGCGTGCGCCAGATCGGCAATGAACTCGGTCCCCAACCGGCCAAGCGCGCGAAACGAGCCGAAGGCGGCGTAGGCAGTGAAGATCGTCCTCGGCTCGAATGGCAGGATCGTCGCGCCCGGCGGCGCGTGCCCGGCCGAAAAGCCGTCGACCAGCGCCGCGCCGACGCCGCTCGCAGCGAAATGGCAGGCTGTCTGCGCGAAGCGAACCGAAACGTCGAGCCTTCGCGCCTCGCCGGCCTCGTGGAACAGCTCCTCGATGATCAGACCCTGGACGGTGCTGCGGTCGAAGGAGACGAGACGGACGTCGCGCAGATCACGCGGCGTGACCCGCTCCAGCCGGGCGAGCCGGTCATCCGCGGCGACGACGCAGACCACCGCCGCTTCGCCGATCGGCTTCAGCGTCACGGCGGGATGGTCGAGCGGCAGCAGCACCGCCGCCAGATCGACGCGGTTCTCGACGATCATCACCTCGATCGCCGATGACGGCTCGACGGCGACCTCGATCCTGACATCGGGATGGCGCCGCGAAAAGCGGGCCACGGCGCGCGGCGCGACCGTCAGGCTCAGGCTCGGATTGACGGCGAGCCGCAGCGTGAGCCCCGCGCCGGCCCGCAGCTCGAGCGCGAGCGACCGAATACGCTCGATCTGGCCGAAGGCGCGCTCGGCCGCCGCGAAAAGTCGGCTGCCCTCGGCCGTCGGATAAAGCCTGCCTCCGCGACGCTCGAACAGCGCGAAACCGAGCCTGCCTTCGAGATGGGAGATCATGCGGCTGATCGCCGGCTGGGAGACGTTCAGCACCCGCGCTGCCGCCGACATCGTGCCGGCAACGTGCAAAGCGCGGAAAACCTCGACATGACGCATATCCAGCATGCAATCCATAATGCACTGTTATGGCGAGGCATCAAATCGGCATTGGACCTCAAGCTCCGCTCGGGTGACTGTTCCCTACCGTCCGGTCGGATCGACGGACGCGACAGGATCATCTGGCATGCCCGAGCAGATCACCATCGTCGGAGGCGGCATGATCGGCGCTTCGCTCGGGCTGGCGCTGCGCGGCCGCGCCGCCCATGTCAGCATCGTCGAGCCCGATGACGCCACCCGGGCCCGTCTCGCCACGATGGCGGCCGCCGACCGCATCGAGGCCGATCTCGCCGCCTGCGCCGCCACCAGCAACCTCGTCGTGATCGCGGCCCCGATCGCCGCGATCGGGGCGATCGGCCGGACGCTGGCGCTACATGCGCCGCGCGACGCGCTTGTCACAGACGCCTGCTCGGTCAAGGCGGCGGTCGAGCGCGACCTCGCGCCGCTGGCCGATGCCGGCATCGGCGTCGTGCCGGCCCATCCGCTCGCTGGCGGGCATCTGGCCGGGCCGCAATCCGCGCGCGCCGATCTCTTCGCCGGCAAGCGCTGCATCCTGTGCCCGCCGCCCGGCGCCGGCACACAGGCCGTAGCGGGCGTCCGGCGTTTCTGGGAGGGACTCGACATGCTGGTGGACATCATGCCGGCCGAGCAGCACGACATGGTGATGGCGCTGACCAGCCATCTGCCGCATCTGGTCGCCTTTGCGGCGGTCGCCTGCGCGCACGACGCCGAACAGGCGCTCGACACGCCGGTGCTGCGCTATGCCGCCTCGGGCTTCCGCGACTTCACGCGCATCGCTGCGGCCGATCCGGCGCTGTGGCGCGACATCCTGCGCGAGAACCGCGCCGCCGTGCTGGCCACCGCGGCCCGGCTCGACGACATCCTGAGCGCGCTGACACAGGCGCTCGACACCGACGACGCCGACGCGATCGAGGCCATGCTGACGCAAGCGAGCGCAACCCGCAGGAGCCTGGCCGCCTGACATTATAAGCCCGCTTGAACTGAGCGGTCGAAACGGTCCAACCTGTACCATTCAACAAGGCCCGAGGGGCCAGGGAGAGCAACATGACGAAGACCACCACGAGACGCCTCGCCATCACGCTGCTCGGCTGCGGCGGCGCCGCACTCGCGGCCGGCCTCGCTTTCGCCCAGGCCCCGGCCTTCTTCCGGATCGGCACCGGCGGCACGGCTGGCACCTATTATCCGATCGGCGGGCTGATCGCGAACGCGATCTCGACGCCGCCGCAACTCGTCTCCACCGCGGTCGCCAGCAACGGCTCGGTCGCCAACGTCAACGCCATCGTCGGCGGCGCGGCCGAATCCGGCTTCGTCCAGGCCGATGTCGCCTACTGGGCCTATTCCGGCACCGGCGTGTTCGAGGGCAAGCCCAAGATCGCCGACCTGCGCTCGATCGCCAATCTCTACCCCGAGAGCGTGCATCTCGTGGTGCGGAAATCCGCCAATGTGAAGACCGTCGCCGATCTCAAGGGCAAGAAGGTCTCGATCGACGAGCCGGGCTCGGGCACGCTGCTCAACGCCAAGGCGATCCTCGCCGCCTTCGGAATCGGCGAGAAGGACATCACGCCGGAATACCTCAAGCCCAACCAGGCGGCCGAGAAGATGAAGGACGGCTCGGTCGACGCCTTCTTCTTCACGGGCGGCTTCCCGGCGGCGGCGATCTCGGAGCTGGCCTCGACAGGCTCCGGCATCGACATCCTGCCGATCACCGGCCCCCAGGCCGAGAAACTCGCCAAGGACTTCCCCTTCTTCGCCGTCGACGAGATTCCGGCCGGCACCTACAAGGATGTCGGCGCGGTCAAGACGGTCGCCGTCGGCGCGCATTGGGTCACCTCGGCCAAGGTCTCGGCCGATACGGTCTACGCCGTGACCAAGGCGCTCTGGAGCGACAAGACCCGCGCCGCGCTCGATGCCGGCCACGCCAAGGGCAAGGCGATCCAGAAGGCGACCGCGCTGCAGGGCCTGCTCGGCGTGCCGCTGCATCCCGGCGCGGAGAAGTTCTACAAGGAAGCCGGGCTGCTGAAGTAGGAGCGCAGATAGCACTGCGCGGACTCCCCTCTCCCGGATGGGAGAGGGGCTGGGGGTGAGGGGCCGCCCTCGGCAAATAATGCGCTACGGCTCCGTTTCGTTTCATCCTGCACTGGCAATCCCTCACCCCTTCCCCTCTCACTGATCTCGGGCTCGCCCGAGATCAGCACTTCGAGTGAGCGAAGTCGGAAACATCCGACTTCGCTGCGATAGAGGGGTTCTCCGTCGAGCTTCCAAAGATGACCGCCCAGCCCTCCCCCGCCGAACTCGCGAAGCTCGAGGAAGAGCTCGATCCCGAGATGCAGTTCCGCAAGGTGCCGCATCGCACCGCGCTGATAGTCGGCGGGCTTCTGCTCGCGCTCTCGGCCTTCCACTACTACACGGCGGGCTTTGGCCTGATGCGCGAGACGACGCATCGCGGCATCCACCTCGCCTTCGTGCTCGGGCTGATCTTCCTCGTCTTCTCCGGCCGCAAGAGCGACGCGGCGACGGTCCATGCCTCGACCGCGCTGCGGCCCGGCGGCGTGCCGCTTTACGACTGGGTCTTCGCCGCCGCCGTCGCCGTCTCCAGCCTGTATGTGCCATGGATCTTCGAGGACATGGTCTTCCGGATCGGCAATCCATCGACGCTCGACGTGGCGATGGGCTCGATCACCATCATCCTGATGATCGAGGCGACGCGGCGCGCGATCGGCTGGGGGCTGCCGATCATCGCGCTCTTCGCCATGACCTACGCCATCTTCGGCAACTGGTTTCCCGGCATCTTCCTGCATCCGGGCGCGACCTGGTCGACGCTGGTCAATCACCTCTACCTGACCAGCCAGGGCGTCTACGGCGTCGCTCTCGGCGTGGTCGCGACCTATGTCTTCCATTTCGTGCTGTTTGGCGTGCTCGCGACCCGCATCGGGCTCGGCCGGCTTTTCCTCGGCGTCGCGGCCGCCGTCGCGGGGCGCTTCGCGGGAGGGCCGGCGAAAGTCTCGATCTTCGGCTCGGCGCTGTTCGGGATGATTTCGGGCTCGTCGGTCGCCAACACCGTCACCGTCGGCTCGCTGACCATCCCGATGATGATCCGGCTCGGCTACCAGCGCCACTTCGCGGCGGCCGTCGAATCGACCGCCGCGACCGGAGGCCAGATCACCCCGCCGATCATGGGCGCGGCCGCCTTCCTGATGGTCGAGTTCCTCAACCTGCCCTATGCGACGATCGTCGTCGCCGCGATCATCCCCGCCTGCATGCATTTCTTCGGCGTGCTGATGCAGGTGCATTTCGAGGCGCGCAAGAACGGCATGAAAGGCATGACCGACGCCGACGCGCCCAGGCTCTCGGAGGTCTTCGCCCGCGACTGGCCGACGATCGCGCCGCTGTTTGCGCTGATCATGGTGCTGTTCACCGGCTACACGCCTTATCTCGCGGCCTTCTGGGGCATCACCGGCTGCATGCTGGTCGGCCTGGCGCAGTATCGCGCAGCCTCTGCGCTCGTCTTCGCCGTTGCGATCGGCATCGCCGCGCCGACCGAGTTCCTGCGCGTGCCGGGCGTCAACTTCGCCTTCACGGCGGCCGCCTTCGCGGTGATGGCGCATGGCGTGCTGATGCGGACGGCGGAAGGGCGCAAGCGCGCCAGCGACATGGTCGACGCCTTCATCCTCGGCGCGAAATACGCCATCGGCGTCGGCGCGGCGGCGGCGACTGTCGGCATCATCGTCGGCGTGGTGACGCTGACCGGCGTCGGCTTCAAGATTTCCTGGATCGTGACCTCGCTCGCCGACCAGTGGGCGCGCGGGCTGACCGGCCTCGTCCCGTTCTTCCCGTTCGACCTGAAGAGCGCGACGCTGTTCTTCACGCTGCTGCTGACCGGCATGGTCTGCATCCTGCTCGGCTGCGGCGTGCCGACGACGGCCAATTACATCATCATGGTGACGGTGGCGGCGCCGGCGCTCGGCATGCTCGGCGTCAACCCGCTCGTGGCGCATTTCTTCGTGTTCTACTACGGCGTGCTCGCCGACATCACGCCGCCGGTCGCCATCGCCGCCTATGCGGGCGCGTCCATGGCGGGCGCGGACCCGTTCAGGACCGGCAACACCGCCTTCCGGCTGGCGCTCGGCAAGGTGCTGGTGCCCTTCGTCTTCGTGTTCTCGCCGTCGATGCTGATCATGGCGCCGGGCTTCACCTGGAGCGAGATGATCGGCTCGACGACGTCCTGCCTCATCAGCATCACGTTCTTTTCGGCTGCCTTCGCCGGCTGGTTCCTCGCCCCGCTGCGAATGTGGGAGCGCTGGCTGATCGCGCTCGCGGGGCTGCCGATGATCCTCGCCACGCCGCTCTCCGTGACGATCGGCGCCGTGATCGCGGCGCCCGTTCTGTTGCGGCAGATCGTGGCGCGGAAGGCGGCGCTGGCGGCGGCGTGAGGCGAGGAAGGGCGGCTCGCGCCGCCCTTCGATATGGTCGATCCCCGGCGCTCAGCCAATCGGGTTGACGTCGTCCACCAGCCTCAAGAGATCGGCCATGGTGAAGTCGCCTGCCTTGGCCGAGGGCAGCGTCGGCTTCCAGTTCTTCTCGCGCCAGATATAGGATTGCGGGTCGCCATGGACGAGGCCGACGAAAACCTCCGAGACGATGACCGAGCCGACAGGCCCGAGCCGCTCGCCGTTCTTGCGGACCTGCGCTTCCTTCAGGATGTAGTACCAGAGCGGCGTCGCCTTATCGAGGCCCTGCTTCTTCGCCTCGATCCCGTCCGGCCCGGTCGCGATCTCGGCCGGCGTCAGCGGGTTCTTGACCTTGAGATGGGCGGCCACGTCCTGTCCTGAGGGCAGGCCGAGCATGACGCCGCGCTTGAGGTTGCGGAAGGCGAGGTTGCCGCCGCCGCCCGGCAGGTTGTGCAACTCCTCGACCAGCAGCGGATCGAGCCGGCGCGTCGGGTTGAAGGCGAAGTTCGGCGTTCCGGCCGGCGTGCCGAGATCGTAGAAGCGCCGCCAGTCGATGATCCAGTTGCTCGGCAGTTTCGCGACCGGCAATGGCGCGGCCGGCGCCGGGTTCGGCATCAGGTCGCCGATGATCTGGCCCGACAGCCCGGTGAAGCCGAAGAGCAGGTCGAAGCCGATATTCGGGAAGACCCGGTTATGGCTGTAGCGCTGCCGGACCATCGAATGCCCGAGCCGGTAGGCCGCGGCCGAGAACTCGACCGGCATGTAGGGCGTGCGCTTGAAGCGGTAGAACTTGCGTCCGTCATGGAGGATTTTCGCGACGATGCCGGGCTCGGTCAGCCGTTCGACGAAATCATGCAGCACGATCCACTGGTAGTGCCAGGTGACGATGCGGCGCGCTTCCGCGAACAGGTCGAGCGGAGGGTTGGAGCCCCCGGCGAGGATGTCGCAGACCTTGTTGTGGAACTTCAGGAAGGCCAGATGGGTCTGCGCCACCAGCAGGTTCTCGTCGTTGCGGTGGTCGCCGATGATGGCCATGCCCTCGGGCGAGCGCGGCAGATCGTTGGCGAAATCGCCGGTGACGCCGCCGAAACCGACGGTGATGTTCCGGCCGATGACGAATTTCGGACCATGCTTCGAGAGGTTGGGCCCGTTGCGCGCGTAAAGCTGCGGCGAACCGTCCGGGCCCAGCCCGTAGAGCGCGTCGAGGTCGAGGCTCGGCGTGCGGAAATTCTCGACGCCGAGCGGGTCCTTCTGCTTGTCGCCGAGCGAGGTCAGGTCGAGCGTGATGTCGTGATCGACGAATTGCCCGAGATAGGTGAACCCGGCCGGAATATTGGGATTGTCCTGGGCGGTGTCGGCGGGGTTGGCGTCGAGCATCGCCGCGGCGAGCGCTGTGAGCTTGGCGTCGGAGACCTGCAGCGGCGCGAGCTTGGGGAACATCCGGCCGAACATGCCGGGGTCCTTGTGGCCAGATAGCGCATCCAGCACCTCGCGGGTGGCGTGCCGGCCGGCGACGCCATGGCCGGGCGTGACCTTGACGGCGTTGGCCTTGGCGGTCGCGGTAATGAGCAGTTCGACGGGAAGGCTCGCGCCCGCCTTGGTGACGGGCTGCAATGTCGCGGTGTCAGGCATGGAAAAGCTCCTGTCGCTTGGGGCGCGCCTACGCGCCGATCATGTGAAAGATCCGTCCCCTGTCCCCATGGCCACGACGTCAGGCATGACATTGCGCTTCCGAACCTCCTTTGCCGGCGCGAATGCTGAGAATTTGTTTATAAATTGAAGCGAAATACGTATTCGCCGTGTCGCGGCTAGATTTCGTCTAATGCGAATTCCCGTATCTGACAAGCATCTGATTTTTGTTTACACATGAACGCCGTCAGGAAATCGACGGAACTCTCTGGGGATTCGTGAGAATCCAGTCCGATTCGGTATTTTGTCCAGAAATCGAAACAGATCAATGTCAGGATTGTCGCGCAGGCCGTTGCGGAACGTATGAAATTTCGCCAAAGTTCATGATCCGTTCTTGTCAGGCCGGTTGCGTTCGATTAGGCTCCCCTTGGGACAGGGGCAGCGAGCATGGTGACGCGGGTCGCGACGGTGGCGTTCGAGGGCATCGAGGCGCGCGCCGTCGACGTGCAGGTGCAGGTGACCTCCGGCAATGTGAATTTCATCCTGGTCGGCCTGCCCGACAAGGCCGTGGGCGAGAGCAAGGAGCGGGTGCGCGCCGCGCTGATCGCCTCGGGCCTGGCGCTGCCGGCCAAGCGCATCACGGTCAACCTCGCGCCGGCCGACCTGCCCAAGGAGGGCAGTCATTACGACCTGCCGATCGCGCTCGGCGTGATGGCGGCGATCGGCGCTATTCCTGCCGATGCGCCGGCCGGCTACACGGTGCTGGGGGAGCTTGCGCTCGACGGCTCGATCACGGCGGTGGCAGGCGTCCTGCCGGCCGCGATCGCGGCCTATGGCCGGGGCCAGGGCTTGATCTGTCCGCATGCGTCGGGACCCGAAGCCGCATGGGCCGCGGCCGATATCGACATTCTCGCACCCCGCTCGCTGATCCAGCTCGCCAACCATTTCAAGGGCTCGCAGGTGATGGCGCGGCCCGAGCCTGCCGTGGCGCGGCAGTCGGGCCCACTGCCCGACCTGGCCGACATCAAGGGCCAGGAGAGCGCCAGGCGCGTGCTCGAGATCGCGGCCGCCGGCGGGCACAATTTGCTGATGAACGGGCCGCCCGGCGCGGGCAAGTCGATGCTGGCGAGCCGTTTGCCCTCGATCCTGCCGCCGCTGACGCCGCGCGAACTGCTCGAGGTCTCGATGGTGCTGTCCGTCGCGGGCCATCTCGCCGACGGCGCGCTGACCGACCGGCGGCCCTTCCGCGCGCCGCATCATTCGGCCTCGATGGCGGCGCTGGTCGGCGGGGGCCTGCAGGCCAAGCCCGGCGAGGTCTCGCTCGCCCATCACGGCGTGCTTTTCCTCGACGAGTTGCCGGAATTCCAGGCGCAGGCGCTCGACGCGTTGCGCCAGCCGATGGAGACCGGCGACGTGCTGATCTCGCGCGCCAACCACCGGGCCGTCTATCCGGCGCGCTTCCAGCTTGTGGCGGCGATGAACCCGTGCCGTTGCGGGCGCGCGACGGAGCCCGGCTTCGCCTGCCGCCGGCAGCCAAACGAGCGCTGCATGGCGCAGTATCAGACGCGCATCTCCGGGCCGATGCTGGACCGGATCGACATCACCATCGACGTGCCGGCGGTCACCGCCGCCGACCTGATCCTGCCCGCCGCCAGCGAGGGCTCGGCCGAGGTCGCGGCGCGCGTGGCGGCGGCGCGGCGGCTGCAGACGCAGCGCTTCGCGGCGCTCGGCCTGCCGGGCATCGGCGCCAACGCCGCCTGCCCGGCCAATGTGCTCGACGAGATCGCGCGGCCCGACAATGCCGGCTTGAGCCTTCTGCGGGACGCGGCCGACGCCATGCGCCTGACCGCGCGGGCCTATCACCGCGTGCTCAAGGTGGCGCGCACGCTGGCCGATCTCGACGGCGAGCCGAAAATCGGCCGCATCCATCTGGCCGAGGCGCTGTCCTACCGCTCGCGGATCGACGTGGTCGCGCAGGCGGCGTGAAGGCTTCAGCGCCGCGCGCGGAGCGCCCGGCATGCTTAACGAATTGCATCACGCGATCCCTAGACTTCGAGGATAAGCCAAACTCTTTCTCAAGGCGCGGCTGCTAGATGTTCTCGTCATGGACATCCTGTCGTCGAGCGCCGCCCTGCTGACCGCCACCGCCATCGCGGTTCTGGCCTGTGTCGGCACGCTCGCCATGGCGGTTCAGCGCGCCCGGACGATCGCGCAGGCGACGGCTCTCGCCCGCGATGTCGAGACGCTGAACGACCGGCTCTGGGCGCTGGCCGACAGCGAGGAGCGCTATCGCAGCCTGATCGAGGCGCAGGGCGACCTGATCGTGCGGCGCGACGGCAACCGCATCGTCTACGCCAACGCCGCCTATGCCGCCCTGCTCGGGCTGGACGAGACCAGCGTGATCGGCGCGACCGGCGAGCCGAAGCGGATCGCGCTGCGCCCGGCCGACACGCTCGACGAGGGCGCGCGCGTCTTCGACGAGTGCCTGCTTGCCCCCGATGGCGAAGGCGTCGCCGAACGCTGGATCTCCTGGGTCGAGACCGCCGTGCCGTCCGCCCATGGCAAGACGGTGCTGCAGCGCGTCGGCCGCGACATCTCCGCCCGCATCGCCGGCGAACAGGAACTGGTCGGGGCGCGCGCCCGCGCCGAGAGCGCCAGCGAGGCCAAGTCGCGCTTTCTCGCCACCGTCAGCCACGAATTCCGCACGCCGCTGAACGGCATTCTCGGCATGGCCGACCTGCTCGACGACACGCGGCTCGACCCCGAGCAGACGACCTATGTGCGGGCCCTGCGAACCTCTGGAGAGGCGCTTCTCGCGCTCGTAGACGACATTCTCGACGTCGCCAAGGTCGAGGCCGGCAAGCTGGAGCTTCAGGAAGCGCGCTTCGATCTCGGCCTGCTGGTCGAGACGGTCGCCGAGCTGATGGCCCCGCGCGCCCAGGCGAAGGGCATCGAGGTCGCGACGCTGGTTTCAGCCGATCTGCCGGGCCATATCGTCGGCGACCATGACCGGCTGCGCCAGATCCTGCTCAACCTCGTCGGCAACGCCATCAAGTTCACCCAGACCGGCGGCGTCGGCGTCAGGCTTGCTCGTCAGATCGGAACCGGCCGCGACGCGGACCGGCTCGTCATCACGGTCGCCGACACCGGGCCGGGCATCCCGGCCGACCGGCTCGAGGCGATCTTCGAGGAGTTCGAGCAGGCCGACCAGTCGCCCGCGCGCCGGCATGAAGGGACCGGGCTGGGCCTCGCGATCGTGCGCCGGCTCGTCGCTCTGATGGGCGGGTCGGTCGATGCCACGAGCGCGCCGGGCGAAGGGGCGGTCTTTCGCGTCGTCCTGCCGCTGGCGCCCGCCGATACGCAAGCCGCCGCGCCCCCGCCCGACTGGTCCGGCAAGCGGGTGCTGCTGGTCTCGCCGGCCTCGTTCGGGGCGCGCTTCCTGGCCGAATCCATCGAGGCGGCCGGCGCCGCTGTCGCGGCCGCGATCTCGCCCGGCGAGGCGCTGGCGCTGCTCTCGGCCGAGCGTTTCGATGCGGCCCTGGTCGATCTCGCCCTCGGCGATCCGGCCGTCAGGACCGTGGCGGAGGCGGCGCGCGCGCGCGCCGTGCCGGAGCGGCTGGTCATCCTGTCGCCGTTGCAGCGGCGCGAGTTCGGCGCGCCGGCCGCGGCCGGCTTCTCCGGATTCCTGATCAAGCCGGTCAGGGCGCGCACCCTCTACGAGCGGCTTTCGCCGCGTCCGCGTGCCGACGGCGCCGTGCTCGCGCCGGTCGAGGCGGGCCCGGCCGGGCCTGCCGCGCCGCGCCTGCGGGTGCTGGTGGCGGAGGACAACGAGATCAACGCGCTGCTGGCGACGCGGACGCTGGAGCGGCTGGGCTGCCTGCCCGTCTGGGCGCGCGACGGCCGGGCCGCGCTGCGCGCGCTGGAAGATGGCTGGAAGCCGGGCGGCGAAGGCTTCGCGCTCTGCCTGCTCGACATCCGCATGCCGGAGCTAGACGGGCTGGCGGTGGCGCGCGCCATCAGGGCGACGGAGGCCGCGCGCGCCGCGCCGCGCCTTCCGCTGATCGCCGTCAGCGCCAATGTGGCGATGGCCGATCGGGCGGCGGCGCTGGCGGCGGGGATGGATGACTGCATGGCCAAGCCGCTCGCGCGGGCCGCTCTCGCGCGCTGGATCGCGCGCATCCGCGACCGGGACATGTCCCTGGAGCTGACCGCCTGACGCGCGTCACCGGTCTGACGCAATCCTGTCGCGATCCTGTCAATTCTCGGGCGCTAGCGTTTCCGATTGCCAGAATCGTCGGCAAAGGAACAATAGCGCCATGGCGTTCGATGTTTTCCGCAACCTGCGACAGCCGGCAAAAGGTCTCTCGGCAAAAGGGCTTCCGGCGGACGATCTGCCGGCGAAGGGGCTTCCGGCTGGCCACCCGTTCCTGTCGCGTCTGCCGTTCAAGCTGATCTCCGGCGATGCGATGCGCCGGATCGGCCGCTGGCCGACGCCGGAGGACGCGCTTGCCGGCGCGCTCGGCCGCAGCGGCTCGCTGGAGGTCCGGCTTGCGCGGGGGGCCTCCGAGGTCTGGCGGGCGCAGCGGCTGCGCTACCGGGTGTTCTATCAGGAGATGTCGGCCAGGCCCGACGCCGTCTCGCGCATGTTCCGCCGCGACGCCGACCGTTTCGACGCGGCCTGCGATCATCTGCTCGTGATCGACCATGCGGCGCGCGGGCGCTTCGGCGGCACGCGCTCCAAGGTCGTCGGCACCTACCGGCTGATGCGCCAGAGCGCCGCGAACCGGCTGGGCGGATTCTATACGCAGGGCGAATTCGACCTCGTCCCCCTGATCGCGCGCCATCCGGGCGCGCGCTTCCTCGAACTCGGCCGCTCCTGCGTGCTGAAGCCCTATCGCACCAAGAAGACGGTCGAGCTGCTCTGGCACGGCATCTGGGCCTATATCCGCCACCACCGCATCGACGCGATGTTCGGCTGCGCCAGCTTCGAGGGAGCCGACCCCGACGCGCTCGCCTTGCCGCTGGCTTTCCTCCACCATCATGCCAGAGCCGAGGGCGACTGGAGCGCCGCCGCGCGTCCCGACCGTCATGTCGCGATGGACCGGCTTCCGGCCGATACCATCGACGCCAAGCTTGCGCTCAAGCAATTGCCGCCGCTCATCAAGGGCTATCTCAGGCTCGGCGCGCGCTTCGGCTCCGGCGCGGTGATCGACCGCCAGTTCGGCACCACCGACGTTCTGGTGATCCTGCCCGTGGCGGCGATCGACCGCCGCTATGTCGACTATTACGGACAGGACGGCGAGCGCTACGCCGCCTGAGACGGCGGGGAGCGCGGACCTGCCGGCGCATCATGACGGCGCGCGCGCCGCAGCCCGCGTCTTGGGGCGGCGCGCCGAACCCTCACCGTGACGACGCCGTCGCACCACGCTGTTTCCAGGGGAACAGCGCCGGTTTCCGCTCATGCGATAAAATCCTGATCATCGGCTTTATGGGCCGACGACAATGGATATGATTGATTTCTGACGCAAGGGAAGACAGGAACGTGACATGAGCGCGACGAAAGGGAAGGCAAGCCGATCCGGCCTCCCTTTTGCCGTGCGGCGCGCCTGAAGGAGTTGACGCGATGTTCGACCGACACCGCAACCATCGAAAGAGCCGCGTGACCCTGCTGTCGTTCTTCGCCGCGGCTGTCGCCGCTCTCCTCGTTCTGGCGCAGCCCGCCGGCGCGCAGCCCGCGCCCGGCCAGCCCCCGGTCGCGGCCAAGCCGCCCGCGCTCGTGCCGCTGGAGCAGGCCTTCCTGCGGGCGGCCACGACCCTGTTCGAATCCATCCCGGCGGGGCAGGAGAAGACGGTGATCGTGATCGATCCGCTGGTCGACGGCGTCACCGGCATCCAGTCGGTGGCGACGCGCGGCTTCGACAGGCGCATCGCCCAGCTCGTCGCCGAGCGCTACAGGCACATCGAGATCGCGCCGCTGACGCCCGAGAGTATTGGCCGCGCCCGCTACGTCTTCATCGGCACCTTCAACACGATCAACAATGCCGGCCAGCCGACCGGCCCGCGCGACGCCTTCTGGATCTGCTTTGCGCTCGTCGACCAGCAGTCGAAGACGGTGCATGCGCGCTCGGTCGCCCGCGCCACGCTGTCGGATGTCGACATCGCGCCGGCGAGCTTCTTCGCCGACACGCCGGTCTGGGGCCTCGATTCCGCGACCACCGCCTATATCGAGACCTGCCAGCGCTCGAAGCCCGGCGACCCGGTCAGCCCCGCCTATCTCGACCAGCTCCCGGCGGCGGCGCGCATCCGCGAGGCGACCGTCGCCTACGAGGCCGGCGACGCGCGCCGCGCGCTCGCCCTCTATCGCGAGGTGCAGGAGCGGGCTCCCGGTGAACAGTTGCGGGCGCTGAACGGCGTCTACCTCTCCCTGACGGCGCTGGGCGAAAAGGAGGAGGCCTCCAAAGCCTTCGCGCAACTCGTCGAGGGCGGGCTCAAGCTCGGCCGGCTCGGCGTGCTCTTCCTGTTCGAGAGCGGCACGACCGATTTCAACAGCGACGCCCGCGTCTCCGCCCAGTATCCCGACTGGCTCGGCGAGATCGCCCGCCGCGCCGGCGAGGCCAATGCCTGCCTGCAGGTCGTCGGCCACGCCAGCCGCACCGGAACCGAGCCGTTCAACGAGCGCCTCTCGCTCGACCGGGCGCAGCGCATCGTCACGCTGCTGGCCGAGCGCGCTCCTGGTCTCGCCGCAAGGCTGAAGTCCGCCGGCTCCGGCTCGCGCGAGGTTCTCGTCGGGCTGCCGCGCGACGACGCCAGCACCGCGCTCGACCGGCGCGTCGAGTTCAAGCCGGCGAGCTGCGTATGAGCGCTGGCGAGCCGGGCGGTTCCGGTCGGTCGATGAGCGCCGGCGACCGCCGGCCGCTCGAGCCCGGAGCCCGGATCGGCGACGCGCTGCTCGTGCTGCGGGTCGCAGGCGTCGGTCCGGCCGGTTACGCCTATGAGGGCCTGCGTCTCGTCGACCAGAGCAATGTCGCCATCGTCGAATGCTGCCCGGCCGGGCTCGCCATGCGCGCCGAGGGCGGAGCGGTCGCGGCCGTCTACGGCTGGGAGGCCGAATTCTCGGCATGGCAGGTCCGGTTCGAGACGCGGCTCGCGACGCTCCGCGGGATCGGCGGCTCCACGATCGAGTCCCCCGAAGAGCTTTTGCGCGCGTCCGGCACGCTCGTGGCCGCCCAAGCGACATCCGAAGGCGCAGGTCTCGACGCCTGGAGCGCCGAACTGCTGCGCCGGCCCAGCGCCGACGACGCCGTTGCGATCGCCGGCCGCATCGCCAGGGCGCTGAGCGCGGCTCATGCCGCCGGTCTCGGCCATGGCGCGGTCGAGGCGAGAGCGATCAGGCTGTCGCGTCCGGGCGACGCAAGGCTCGGCGGCTTCATGCTTGGCGACGCCGACCAGAGCGTGGCGCTGCAAGACGCGCAGGGGCTCGCCGGCGTGCTCTATGGCATCGTCACCGGCCGCGCCGCGCCTCCGGTCGATCGTGATCGCAGGCTCGATGCGCGCCACGCCGCAGCCCATATCGCCGCCGGCGACTATCCCGATGGGCTTCTGGCCGCGATCGACGCGGCGCTGGGGCTCGATGGCGTCGCGGAGCCGATCGCGCCCGATCGATGGCTGGCCTCGCTTGCGGCGATGTCGAGCGGTTCGGCCGCGACCGTGCTCGCGCCTGCGCCTGTCAAGGCTCCACCTGTCGCCGCCAGTCCCGCGCCTGTCGCGGATTCACTCGTCGCCGCGCCCGCGCCCGCCAAGCGCAGCATGTTTCCGGTTCTGGCGGCAACCGTGGTCGTGCTGCTGGGAGCCGCCGGCTGGCTTGCCAGCAACCTGCTGAGGCAGGGCCCGGCTGCGACGAACGCCGCTCCCCGGAGCGCAGCCCAGGTCGCGGCACGCCCCGCCGCCGCCCCGCCGCCGGCCACTGCGACGCATCCGCCGCCGGCCCCTGCGGCGACCCGGCCTGTCGCGACGCCGCCTGCTTCAGCCATCCCGACCCCACCCCCGCAGGTCGCATCCGCCAGCCCTCCGGCGACGCCTCCCGCAGCGGATCCGCCTCCGGCGGCGCCGTCGCTGTCGCTGTCGCCGGCCGCGCCCCCGGCGGACCCGGCCGCCGAGCTCGCGGCCCAGGTCGAGGCGGCGGGCACGCGCGAGACTCTGCTGGCGCTCGCCGGCATCGGGGCCGATCCCGCCCGCGTCGAGGAGCGCTTCGCCGCTTTGGGCTATATCGGGCTGCCGGCCGGCTCGGCGAAGGCGTTCCGGAAGCCCGGCGACGGCGAAAGCCTGCGCGATTGCTCCGAATGTCCGGAGCTGCTGCTGGTGCCCGCCGGGCGCGTCTCGATGAAGCTGACCATCGCGAACGTCCGGCGCGACTTCGCCATCGATCTGCCCAGGGCTTTCACCATCGGCCGCTACGAGGTGACACGCGGCCAGTTCGCCGCCTTCGTCGCGGATTCACGGCGACGGATCGAGCCGGGCTGCCATCTGCGCGCCCCGGCTTGGCGGCTCGATGCAGGCCTGAGCTGGCAGAACCCCGGCTTCGCCCAGACCGACGAGCACCCCGTCGTCTGCGTCAGCTTCGAGGACGCGCAGGCCTATGTCGCCTGGCTCTCGCGAAAGACCGGCCAGCGCTACCGCCTGCCCACTGATGCGGAGTGGCATTATCTCGCCGTCGCCGAGGATTGGGACCGCGCCGGGGCCGACCAGCTCTGCGTCATCGGCAACGGGGCCGACCGCAGCGCCATGGCGGCAAACCCGCAATGGAGCGGCACGGCCTGCAGCGACGGTTACATCGGCACCGCCCCGGTCGGCCGCTTCGCCAGAAGCCTGTGGGGGCTGCACGATCTCAATGGCAACGCCTGGGAGTGGGTCTCGACCTGCGCGCCCGAGCCGAGGCCCGACGCCGTGTTTCCCGCGCCGAGTTGCGCGCCCTCGGCCTCGCGCATCCTGCGCGGCGGCTCTTTCGCGGACGCGCCCTCGATGCGGCTGCTCGATGCGCGGATCGTCAGCCCGCCCGCGATCCGCGATCAGGTCGCCGGCTTCCGCGTGCTGCGAGAGTAGCCGAGGCGCGGGGTCGGTCTGCTTAGAGCCCGTCTCGAAACTCGCTCTGGCGAGTCGGCTGGCGTGGCGTTCGAGAACCGGAGCGGAGCGGACTTATTGTCCGAGAGCACCGGAAGCGCGGAACGACGCGTCAGACGGACGCCAGAGTAGAGTTTCGGGACGGGCTCTCAGGCCGGCTTTGGCGAGACCAGCCATTCATGCGCCGGCTCGTTGCGGAATTTCCAGACCCGCTTCGGACCGGCCATGACGTTGAGGTAATACAGCTCGTAGCCATGCGGCGCGGCGACGGGGTGATAGCCTTCCGGCACGAGCACGACGTCGCCGTCCTGCGCGCTCAGCGTCTCGTCGAGCGAGCGGTTGTCGGTGTAGACGCGCTGGAAGGCGAAACCCTGCGGCGGGTTCAGCCGGTGGTAATAGGTTTCTTCCAGCAGCGACTCGTCGGGAAGCGCGTCGCGATCGTGCTTGTGCGGCGGATAGCTCGACCAGCAGCCCGACGGGGTGATCACCTCGACCACGAGCAACCCCTCGGCCGGCTCGGTCTCCGGCAGGATGTTTCGCACGTGGCGGGTGTTGCTGCCCTCGCCGCGCGTCAGGCACTGGACATCCGTTGGCGCGATCACGCGCGGCCCAAGTCCGGGCTTGCCGGGCGCCGAGCAGATGCCGATCTCGCACGGGCCTTGCGCCGTCAGGCTCCAGCCTGTGCCGGCGGGGACATAGAACGACCATGGGTCGGGCTCGAAAGGCGAGGCCCGCCCGCCGATCGTGCCGAAAGCCTGTCCGCCCGCCGACACGGCCGCCTTGCCGGCCAGCAGCACGATGCAGACCTCTCGTTCGCCGGGCTCGCGCGCGATCGCCTGCCCGTCGGCGAGGCGATGCACGTCGAAGCCGACATGGCTCCAGCCGGCCGATCGCGGCGTGACATGGTGGATGCGGCCTTCGGCATCGGGAGTTGAGGGTCTGACGAGCAGTTTCGACATGGTGGGTTTCCGGGCTCAAACGAGCCCGGCCTCCTTCAGGCTGGAGCGCAGATGGGCGATGCCCTTCTTCGCATAGGTCAGCGGATGGGCCTTCTCGGGGTCCTGCTCGGCCTCGACCACGACCCAGCCGGAATAGCCCGGCAGCGCCCTGAACACCGCCGGATAATCGACCATGCCGTCGCCCGGTACGGTATAGACGCCAAGCTCCGCGCCCTTGCCGAGGATCGCGTCGAGAAAGCTCCAGTCCCCGTCACGGGCCTGCTCCATCACCGCCTTGCGGACATCCTTGGCGTGGACATGGCTGATGCGGGAGCGATAGCGCGCCGCCAGCGCGGCCGGGTCTGTCCCGCCCCATGTCGCGTGGCCGGTGTCGAGGAGGAGATGCACGGCCTCACCGGTCGCGCCCATCAGCGCGTCGATATCGGCCCCGCTTTCGACCACCGTGCCCATATGGTGGTGATAGACCAGCCGCACGCCCTCGGCGAGCGTGCGCTCGGCGACCTGCGTCATCCGCTGCCCGAACCGCGCCCACTCGCCCGCCGCCAGCACCGGCCGCTGCGACAGCGGCTTGCCCCGGTCGCCATGGATCGCGTTCGAGGTCTCGGCGAAGACCAGCACATCCGAGCCCATCGCCTTGAGCAGGTCGAGATGCGGCCGCAGCGCCTGCATCTCCGCATCGGCGTCGCGCAGCAGCAGTTCGGCCGAATACCAGCCCGAGATGCAGTCCATGCCGAAGGGCGCGAGCGCCGCCTTCAGCGCCCGCGGCTCGCGCGGAAACTTGTGGCCGAGCTCCATGCCGGTGAAGCCGGCTTCCCTCGCTTCGCCAAGGCAGGTCTCGAGCGAGGTCGCGCCGCCGATCTCCCGCAGGTCGTCATTCGACCAGCCGATGGGGTTGGCGCCGATGCGGATGGGCATGGTGTTGGTCTCCGGGATCAGTCTCAACCCTGCCGCCGGGTCGATGAGGCTCTTCCCCTCCCCCTTGTGGGG